>Ga0247778_1000078_pt1 | contig 162369 bp, 167 predicted proteins | sample UWRJL049202B5_FD_179939 | JGI IMG/M metagenome (GOLD analysis project Ga0247778, IMG submission 179939) | Plant litter microbial communities from Arlington Agricultural Research Station in Wisconsin, United States - UWRJ-L049-202B-5 | ecosystem: Environmental > Terrestrial > Plant litter >... | reverse complement strand
TTCTTTCTTTTGCGCTTTTTGAACAGTGTCTAGGTGACTAGATGTGGCCCAAAGCTCTGTAGTAAGTGACCACAGTTCGGTGAAAGGTCAAAGTACTACTCTCGTGTGTTTTCGGCTTTTTTTTTTGTTCAGGAACCAAGTATACTCGCACCCACTTCTTTCCAGCTGAACCAGAAGTTGACAACAATTGTCCCATGGAGTTTATCAAGCTGTTGATAATTTGCTGCAAGGATTAAATAGGTGTTGGACCAGCAGACGGGATACCCAGGCGGCGATCAGCGAGATCTGGACTCCAAGGTACACCAGGTATATATATGATCTAGATCATAAGGCCAGAAGCGGGGTACATGGTTTGGCCATGAAAATAATGGCGATTGCGGTAACCCAGTGAGACCCATCGCTGCCTAATAGCATGAATTTGTGGGGCTAACGCGATAAGTTTCTCTGGAAAACACTAAATTTCAAGGTTCAAGTCACTGAATCTCAGGTCATCAATGCCTAACGGGCGGGGCTATTTGCCTGAAGCTCAAGCGAATCCCCTGGACTAGCTCCTACCCAAGTACTACTCAATTGGTGTTGTACATACCTGGGCCGAATTCAAGGCGGTGCGTCCTCATTGCTGGGGGTCATGTATTTCCTCATGGGCCCATAGAGGTATCAGCAAATCGCAACGACTAAGTAATAATCCTCATTTTCGATTTTGATGCCCCTTTCAAAAACTCTCGCCAGCTGACCAGCGTACATTTAGCCAAATTTTCCAAATTTCTCAGACATCAACGCATTGTATATCTTTTTCACTGCTCCGATACTATATCAAACTGGCAAGAGGATCAGATCGGTCAACCTTCAAGCATGGTAAGTGCTCTAGAACCTTAAGCCCCTTGTGCCTCGAATTTTGTCCAAAATCGACACCCGGGTTGGCGCGACTGTAAGTATTTACTTGTCAAATCGATCAGATTGAGTTCTCGCTTCTATTTCAAAGGTCCAAGCGTGAGATATCATCTGCTCGCCGAATCTGCGAATGAGTTGTAAGTGCGAACCTAAATCGCTGCTTCTAATCATCATCCAAGCGAATCCTAGGGTTATCTCAAGAATAGACAAGGTTCTTCGAGATGATTCGGACGATAATTGTCTAAGTTTTACCCCAGACCCTGTTCCCTCTGATCTTCACAAGCAGTACTTGGTACGCGGATCAAAGCCGCGGAGGATTCAATGGCAATGTCTGCGTCACGATGAACTATAAAGTTTGGCTGATTATGATCCTTCCTTGGTCCTATCTCAAGGGAGGATTGATTTCCTGATGGTATATTAGTCCAAGTTGTTTTCCCTCGAATGAAAGTTTCCATTTCCATACACAATCATGAGTACTCAAAGGAACCAGATGGTATTGTTAGCTACATCTATTACTTTTATGGTATCCGGGACCTTTTTAGTTGGACTGCGCTGTTATGTCCGTATCTTCTTGCTGAAAGGCTTTGGTTTCGATGATATGCTGATTATTGTTGCATTGGTGAGTCTACGCAATCTTGTGTAGAGTCAGAGTACTGATTAGCATTGTTCAGTTATGCTACATACTCCAAGCTTCATTTGTAATTGCCGGAGTTCATTACGGTCTCGGCAGCCACACATATGATTTAACCATCGCAAACAAAGTCACCGCTTTTGAGATGATGATTCTTTGGGAGCTCCTGTAAGGAAATGTCACTTCATCGATGAGTTCTATTTCGCTAAGTTGGTCTAGATACGTCGCTGCTACTACCTTCACTAAGGCCAGCATCGGGGCATCCTTGTTGCGGCTCACACAAATGAAGCGCTGGAACTACATCTTATGGACGGGTATGAGCATCGACTTCATCACCGGAGTGTCGGTCTTCAGCTATATTCTTTTTACCTGCTCCCCAATCCAGTATCAGTGGACGGCTTTCGATTCTTCGACTCCAAAGGGTCACTGCAAGCCCAGCGGCGACTTGGCAATTGTTGGCTATGGTCAGTCACAATTTTGAATGGAGAGCTTGAAAAGCAGATGACAGACGTTAATTGATTATTGTAGTTTTCTTGGCCATCACCTGTGCTATTTACCTCCTCTTTGCGGTATTGCCAATATTCATGCTCTGGAAAGTTCAAATCGAAATGAAGGTTAAAGCTTCAGTCATGGTTGTACTCAGTCTAGGACTGGTGTAAGTTAGATTTTTACTATGCAGATCTTACCCGCCCTAATCTCTCGACAGTGCTATGGTTGCCAATATGGTTAGGCTTAAATATCTGGATGGCGCACTGAGGGGTAACGATACACTTTGTAAGTTAGTTGCTATTCGCCATGCTCATATCGACTTGCATACTGATGAACCATAGATTCAATCACGGACGATTTGATTTGGTCTTTAATCGAATGCGGTATGGGGATGATCGCAGCTTGCGTTGCAACCTATAGGCCTCTGTTACGAATTTTGAAAGACGGGTCAAAAGACCGAGATTCAGAGGGGTTCAAGCGTCATATCGGATTGGAGGAACTCTTCATGAATGGTGTTACAACAACGATTCATGTAGGTGGGCTCAACAACGCCAGTGGAGAAGGCATTCTAGGAAACGATATCGTCAGGATGGTGGAAATTACTGTCGAAGAGACCCATAAAGCAGAAAGATCTGAGTCTTGGAGCTCCGAAGGGACCCGACTGAGCGGTTTTAATGGAAGGGGATAGGAACAGGCGACAGAATTTCAGCTGTTCATATGTCAAGACTTTGAATATAGTTTGCGCAAGCTATAGGACTTCCGGTACCTTCTGTGCATATTTTTTTACTGTTATTTCCTTATTATATCTTGATCTCCGTGGTGGCGGACGTGGCGACTGTCTCTCAAAATTTGGCATTCCTTCCAATACACTCTCATATCCCCGAGTGAGCTTCACGAGCCTAGACGGCGAAACCATCAGCAAGAGTGGAAAGATGGCTTATATATACTTGTATCACAGCATTAGACCCACTTGCCTAATGGGGCCTCCCTGTTGAAAGGTCGAGATAGGGTTGCGGAGATAACACTAGTTACCTTGGTCACGACGATCCTTCATACCTTTCCCTCCAACTCGCTCCTTCAGCGACTGTCAGACTTACTAAGCTATGAGTCTAGCCACACGCAAGTAGATCACTGCTGATACTGTAAACTTTCAGATAGCATGAATAGTTCCTGTCTTCTGCGTGGGGATGGCTCCTTTGGGCTTCTGGTCGCGGCGTGCGACCGGGGATTTGACTTTACACTGCTTTTCGAGCAAATTATCCTCTCTACCGCTCCTTCTACCATATTCACCTGCTTCACGTTGCTGCGGGGATCTCAGCTATATCGCATTGGCAGCAAGGCGCTACCCAATCTGCTCGTCAATGCTAAATTGGTGGTTGGTGAGAAAAGGTTCTGGGAATTGCAACAGATCCCTACTAACATCAGGACAGTTTGTGATATCGGTACTTATGTGTTTACAAATTGCCATCCATTCTTGTTGGGCGAACCCCAATGATGAACGGACTCAAATATCGGTTCCTGCTTGTATTTTAGCTATCGTCGCTACTATAAGTTTGTCAGGACTTTCAAATTTAGAGAACAATCGCTCAACGCGCCCTTCGCTGCTGATCTGCACCTATCTTCTTGCATCGAAGCTCCTGGACCTGGCTCAGGCGAGAACTCTCTGGCTGAAACATGAACGCCGCGCGCTGGCGGGATTATTTACTGTTGGCCTTTTGGTCAAAATAATTCTCCTCCTGCTAGAACCACACGAAAAGAGATCATTTCTCAAGCACCCATACAACTTGTACCCTCCTGAGGCTCTAGCTGGAGTTATAAACAGAAGCCTGATCTGGTGGCTTAATATGTTCTTCCAGAAAGGAGGAGCAAGCGTCCTGAGCCTGAGTGATCTCTATGACACCGACGCGGCCTTGTCTTCTTCATCCTTGAAAGCAAGAGTGCGAACTTATTGGAAACGTCAAAATGCGACTGGAAAGCACTCTCTTCTGCTAGCCATGCTATCTTGCTTCAAAATCAGCTAGTAGTCATCTTTGAGCGTCCAGGCTTTAGGTGAATGAATGAAGCCGAACATCCGCCGAATTGCTAAATATATTGAAATAGGCAGTTTTTGTAAACAAAATAGCCTAGACTATGGCAAAGCTGTAGTCAATTATCTTCCTTCAATTAGCTAAGTCTCTCATCTTTCATTATCCATTGCAATCGTTAATACCAACTCTCAGATCTGTTGCCCGCTGCTACTCAGCTAAGGGGCCCCGACTGCCGTCTTCTTGCAGACTTGTCTGTGATTGAGATTCAAGGAGTTGCGGTATTGAGTAGTAGCAAAGCAGCATTCCAAAATAGTGTTCTTGAACACTCAAATCTGCAAATATTTTTTGGGTTCTTTTTGTGGGATAATCTTCATAGTTGAGCCTCATAGTCATTCAATTCACCTTTCATCCTTTGAGTGCCTTCGACCAATTTCGCAGGTGCGCACACGAGTTTACCACTTGATATGCTCCATCCATAATTTGCAAATGATACTTGGGTTTTGAGTTTGCTACTTTTCTACTACTCCAACTTGCTGATCAGTAGGAGTGTCTACACATAAGCATCGCAAATTCGGGCTCGACAAATTTTGACTTGTTGTATATCAGAGTCAAGACTAATTGTAGGGTGGAGACGGCTAGCTTGCGGGATAGAGCATGGCCCTTCAGGTCGTAAGGCACAGTAAAAAGAACGTTTCAGCAAAGAATGCTTTTTTTCTACCAAGCCCGAGAGGGCCTAGATATTGATATTTACCCAAGCTACCGGCGAAAAGAAAAGCGAGCACTAATTTTGAATGTGCCATACGCAGTATCCGCAATAATTAGTATTCTTTTTTCTGTCTACCGCAGGCTGAAAATATTTCTTCCATTCCCTACTCTGTCTTGAAACCCAGTCTCTTACTGCAATATCCAATTTGATTCTAAGCAAATATAGCAGATATAAAATGTATGAGTCAATTTTCCTGGCGAAGAAATCAAGACTCTTGATAAGCATAAAGAACTTGATGGAACGTCCACTTTTTGCTGTACCCTGCTTAGAGAGCTGTGTCTACCGCGGAAAGTAGGATCTTTGCCCCACATTTGGTAGTACGAATAGAGTGTTACATAGCAATTTCAGTATGATAGAAAATCGCATTCTATATTCTGCAAATCATTATGTGGTATACTATATAGCTCAATAAACGCCCTGATGGTAGAGTTGAAAATATTGCGTTCTTGGATTTCGATTCAATGGAAAGTACGATAAAAATTTGAATCTTAGAAGATCACACTAACGTGATCATTCCATTCCTACCTTGCGTTTCCAATCTGTTTCACACCTTTCCAACTCTTTTGGCATGCCCGAGCACGATCTCTTGGAGCTGCAAAACTCTTGTACTAGTCACAAGCCAGCCATTTATTGGACTCTGAATCCCTACCCAGTCCCTGAACTTAGCCCCTTTGACCTTGGAGATTGTCCCCAGGTGGAGTTTGCTTCCGGCGCAGCGATGGTGAATCCCAGCGAGGTGATTTGACACATTGTTTGCCCTTCTCGATGCAGTAGAGTTGCCTTCCACGTCGTGTACACACCAAAGGTCTTTGGAAAGCCTTGAATTTACTGCCAATCCGTAGGCTCCATGTGCGACAACATCACTTCTTGCCCTCGCTTCAGTCGGCAGAAGGATTCCACACCTGCTTGATGCAAAGTAAAATCTGCCGTGATCTGCACTGTTGCTTCTTGTGGGCTGAATCATAGCTCGTCGTGCTTCACTCTTTTGTTGACCAAGTCTCTCACCTCATACGGTAAGTATGCTTGCCCTGGTCCCCCCCAATTTGCTGGCAAGTCGGTTCTCTTCTCCCAGATCGCACTTGATGGAAGCAGATCTTTCATGCTATCCTTGGCCGCATCTACTTTGTCCATTACTCGCATGAGATTCTCGCCCATTACATCACGGATCTCAGTGTCGTTCCAGCCTCGGGATAATAATTCAACAATCTGACCGTTACCAATTAGAAGAGGCTCAAGTAAGTTAGACGATCTTACCAGGTTCGGATATTTGCTAGCATCTTCGAGACCTTGTACGCCGGCATACATTCCATCATAGTCGGATGCAATGCCAACGTGTCGTCTTCCAACGATGGATGCGATATGCTCGATATGGTCTGCAACTCCCGACACATTTGCTGTCTCTGGGTTTGGACCGATGAATACCGGGTAGAAGACAGACAGACTTGGAAACATGTTAGTAATATAGCAATCTGAAAGCTTTCGGCTACTCACATTATGCCAGGGTTTTTGCCCGGTCCATCCCCAATCAAATCCAAGATGTCATCGGGGACATTGCGAGGATGGTCTTGCACAGCTCGGGCTCCGGCGTGAGTCCAAACAACAGGTGCCGAAGAAATGGCGATCGCGTCCCGCATTGTTTGATCACTAGTGTGGGATAAATCAACCATAACCCCTAGTCTGTTCAACTCTGGGACGAGTTCCTTTCCAAAATCTGTAAGACCAGGGCCGTGATCTGAAGATTCCATATAGCCACCTCCCCCGTTGGAAGCCGCGAACGAGCTATGGCATGTATGTGTGAGGGTCAAGTACTTTACCCCCATCTCAGCAAACAGGCGTCCCGTGGCCAGAGAATTTCCCAGGAAGTGGGTCCCTTCCATCCCAATTAAGGAAGCTATATTTCCACTCCCAAACGCGTTCTTGATATCTTTGGAGTTATATGCTACTTGCATGTGTTCGGGATGCTGTTTGATCATATTTTTGATGATGTCGAGCACTTCAAGAGCATCTCTCAATCCTTCAGTCATTCGGAGAAAGTCTTTCCCATAGCTTTGGCCAATGAAGTCCGCACATGGCACCCAGACCGTAAAGAAAGCGCCTCCAAGATGCCCTTCTCGCATGTTCGGAATGTCGACATGTCCTGGGAGCTTGATGGCTAGGTCAGGAATCAAGTCTAGCGGTCTTCGGCCTACGTTGATCAGATTTCTGAGTGGAGTCATAGAACAAACTACAGCATACCTAAACCCCGAATAACTTGGGGGAGGTCTACATGAATGTCGATCAAAGGACTCTGCGACATCAATTCGATGGCACGGGCATACAAAAAGTCGCTTTCGCTGTCAGCAACGGCACGAGCCAGAGAGACAGGAAGTCCGGCAAGGGTCAGTGAAGCGACAAGGACAGTGATAGTCTTCATGATTTGACCACGGAATGGTAAACTTATTCTAATATCTTGTTCTTCTGAGCAGAAAATTCTTTGTTCTAAGTTTCTGTGCCGTATATCCAAAGGTGGGATGCTGTTGTGAAGTCCGGGAAGCGCCAGACAGCACAGTCATTTTGGGAACTTCAAAATGATAACATCTTTGATACACAGCTGTTGTTAATAATACCAAAAACACACTCAATCCATCACAGACTCGTAACCGACGACCACATATTTACCCCTTTTGTTGGTGAGTCACGTGTGTTCCCTGCCGAGCTACCCCGCCCCGCAGAAAAGCGGTACTAATTTTTGAATGCGCCATATCGAGTGTGACATTCAAAATCAGCAATGATAAGTGCCGCTTTTTCTGTCCACCAGGAGCCCGCCCTCGAACTTCATATGCACCTTCCATACTTGCCCGCAAATCCTGAAGCAAGAAGAGTAGCACTTTCCGCAATAACTTCAGATGTATCGTGGATCTTAAAAGTGTTTGGATTACACCGAGCGCACTAACACCCCCGTTGCCTCAATTCAACATGACCACGAATGAAGATCTTAGGTCAACGACTGTGATCATTACAATCAAAGATTTGCCTTATATGGTATTTCCAGCTCCATCAGCTTCAATTTTATTGCCTCCCACATTACAAACGTCTGTCTTAAAGCCAACACCAATCACGGTAGTGCCTGTTGATGGTCTCCAAACAATTACGTCCTCCTGGTTGCGGAATATGATCGAAAAAATGCAGGCTGCTGATGATGTTTTTGACGACGCGTTCAAAGCTTATATCATATTCCGATGCTCTTCAGGAATTGATAGTGACCCTCTGGTTGAGGATGATGTTTCTTTTCGTCCCGATTCTGGAAAGTCGCACTCATGGCAAATCTGGAAAACTGAGGACAATCTCCCAGCTGGGCCCTATTTTCTCCTAGGCTGCAACATCCACCAAGCCTACAGACTTTATAATGATCCATACGGAGCCTTCTTGTATGGAGTCGTGCAGTCTGAGAACGATTCCACAAGGTGGGCCTCCATCTTACGTCCATGCTAGAAATAATTTAATGTGAAATGTTAGCTATCATCGACCTCCGACCAACCTCATTCCCGTTCCATCACGACTTTACTCTCCTCCTCCCTCGCAGTCGAAACCATTATCAGGGAAACGACTTGCTATCAAAGATATTTATGATATCAGAGGATTGAAGACAGGCGCTGGCAGCAAAGTATACGAGGAATTCAATGATGTCGTGCTTCAAACTGCACCAGTCGTAGCAGAATTGATTGAGAAGGGAGCCATTATCATTGGAAAGACGAAGACTGTACAGTTCGCATCAGGAATGGGTGCCAGAGATTGGGTTGATTACCAAAGTCCGTTCAATCCTAGGGGTGATAGGTATCTTGATCCCGATTGTAGCAGCTCGGGAAGTGCCGCTGCTATGGCGGCTTACAAATGGCTAGACTTTGCTATTGGATCTGACAGTAAGTTTATTTGGCTGAGGTTGTGTGTTGAATGAAGCTAAAACTTTGAGGCCTCGGAAGTATGACCGGTCCTGCCGCCGCGTGCGGTATTATAGGGCTGAGGCCAACTCAAGGATTGCTGTCAAATGCGTGCGCGCTTCCAGTTTCCTCGTATGTTCTCTGATGCTGTGATCTGGTTAAGTCTGATCAGTTTAGTTTGCTGGACACACCTGGGTATTTTACTCGCGATCCGATGGAGCTAGCTTGTCTTGTCGACCCTGGGTCTGCTGCTAGTTCTAGGAGGGGTCAATTTAAAGTGAGTGATCTAGAATTGACAAAATTCCTGCTGACCTTCGAAGTACCCTACCAGAATCTTATTCCCAAATGAAAGATTCAAACCTTATGTTCCCGCCAAGCTCGAGGTAATGGATTCCTTCATCCGAGACCTAGAAAAGATCGTCCAAATCGACCGGACGGCCTTCGACATCGAGAAATTATGGAATTCTCGTGCTCCTTCTGGAGTGGCTGCGAAACCACTTGAAGACTTCCTTGCTACAGTACGTGCATCTTTCACACAGAAGTTAGAAAATATACTACCTCTAATGTCACCGATTCTAGACACTTGCCCATATTCAACTTTACGATTCCTACCATAACAATCTCAATTTCCGAACGGCTTATGAGAGAAAATACGGATATGCACCCTGTGTTGACCCTCTCATTCGCTACAAATGGTCAGCTGTCCCATTCTATGCTGAAATTTTGGAACTGAGTAAAATGAAGGGATCTTGGCTCCAATCTCACCGAGACCGACTACAAGCAAGCATGCTCCGAGAAAGCGATCTTCAAGAATTTCTTGGAAGCACAAATCTTCACCGAGGGTACCATTATGCTGCTTCCTGGAGGAGACACAGATATAAATTACAGAGATACTTATACTGGGTTAGCAGTCCCATATCGTTTTTATCAGACTCTGATTAACTTGCATTTTCATAGCGGTTTCAAAGAGACAGGGAGAAAATGGCAAGGATTCGGATTTCAGAGTACGGCATTTTCGGTCTTAGGGGGACTTCCGTGTATCTCCTTTCCAGGTACGATAATTCCAAAAACATCGAACTCGGGTGCTGATCATCAATACAGTTGGGCAGAGATTGTACAAGTCTAGAGCCTCCAATAAAGAGGAGTTTCAGCCAGTCAGTGTGATGATTCTTGGAGCTGCTGGTAAAGTTCCCCTCCATACTTTGGGATGCTAAACTGACTTTAGGCAGGGACGGATGCTTCTTTAGTTGAAATCATGAAACAAGTATTCATCGCAAGTGGGCGTCCATTGCATCTCAAAGCCGGAAAAACTGCGTTCTAAGAAGCTGCTCATTTTACTATTTTCGCTGAAATTTTGACCTAAGTGTCACGCGGGGGGAATATTCCCACCACAAAAAAAAGGGCAAACTAATTCTGTGATTAATTCCATTATGATAGCTCATTTGTTGATCAGTGCTGGGTACTTCCTATTATGAAGTACACGTCTCCGTCAGGTAACGCTCCTCGAGTCCGTCATTCTTGTGGGAAATATAGGGCTCGAGATAATATCCAATGATATCTAAGATATCCGTGCTACATTGTACAAACTGAAGGCAACCCGCATCTTGTACGTCGGCAAACTTGTGCTTAACAAACCCGGCTAGGCGCTTCTTCGTGGCGGGGAAAGAGCAATCATTACTCGACACCCGTCAACAAAAAGGCTGGTTTCCTCTGCACAGAACTCATTCTTATTTTCCAAAGCTTCAATTATGACAAGATCAACGCAAGCAGTTGTGGCGTACGAGCCTTTGGCTTCGGGGGCGCCCAATTTCAAGACCGAAATGCTGACTTTGAGGGAACCGACAGAGAGTGAATTGCTCGTTAAAATGGTCGCATCCGGCATCTGTCACACGGATATCGTCGTTGGCTCGACGTCAGCTGAGCACAGACCCTGCCCGTTGGTGATAGGACATGAAGGTATCTTGCCTCTCTTGATTCCGTCACAACAGAATCGCAACTGAATATGCTCCAGGAGGCGGCATTGTTCAACGTGTGGGATCAAGAGTGACAATCGCGAAGCCTGGCGACTTCGTTATCCTCTCTTTCTCATCATGCAAGACTTGCCGTTTGTGCAGAACAGGTCATCCAGCGTATTGTCCGAGATCATTTGAAATCAACTTTGCAGGTGAGAAGGAAGTATACACCAAGCAGGATGGAAGTGGGGAGTCTTGCCATGGCTTGTTCTTCGGGCAATCGAGCTTGTCAAAATTTTCTATTGCGAAAGACAGGAGTGTGGTGAACGTAACTTCTCTCGTCAAGAATGAGGAGGAGCTGAAGATATTTGCTCCTATGGGTTGCGGCTTTATGACCGGAGCGGCCACTGTCACCACTTTGACAAATGCGAGGAAGGAAGACAGCGTTGCATATTGGGGGTTGGTGGTGTGGGGTTAGCTGCGATCATGGTATGTTCAAATCCTGTGTTGAATAGAAATTGACCGAAGAAAGGCTGCGAAAATCCAAGGATGCCAGACGATCATCGGGATTGATCGCGTCGAATCACGACTCATCTTAGCCAAAGATCTAGGCGCCACTCATGTCATCAATGCAAGTGACAAATCTGTCAACATTTGTGATCGGGTCAAGTCATTGACCGAGGGAATCGGTTCTAGCATTGTGATTGACACCACTGGAAACACCGAACTCATTAAGCATAGCCTGGGCTTTACTGCCAATCGGGGCCAGATGATCGTGTTGGGAATCCCACCTCGAGATGGGATTCTTGAAATACACCTACTCAAATATCTTGAAGTAAGCGAACAGCCTAGACTAAGAGGATCGAAGTTGACAGCTCTCAGATGGGAAGATCATTCGTCAGCAGCCTTTTTGGAGATGCGGTGGCTTCGGAAGTAAGTTCTCGCAGTGGACCTTGAAATGACTTTCTCACAGCGCCTAGTATATTCCAAAAATGATAGGTTGGCATAAGGAAGGAAAATTTCCCATTGAAAAGTTGATCAAGCATTATTCGGTGAGAACCGTTGCCAGACGTGGTGATTGGATACTGACGCTTCTCAGTCGGGCGATTTTGCGACTGCTCGTTGAAGACACATTGGCCGGAAGAACAATCAAGCCTTTCGTTGTCTGGGACCAGTTAACGCATAATTCTTTCAAGCCCAAGTCGGTGATCTGAGGATGTCGGAGTTATACCTCCAGTAACCCAAAGTTGCTAGGATCAAATACGGGATATCATTCTCAATTCGTAACTCCACAGTGCTGAGCCAAATCTAAATCTCCCAGGTCAAGTAGGAGAATCAAGGAAGCCTTCAAATATACCAGGTAAAGAATCCAATTCAAGGCCGCGAAAAAGCTCGAGGCATCTGACACTAGTGTATCCTGAGAACTCGAAGAAGCCTCAGATGTTTATGAAACGTAAATTACATGACCTCGTAACAAATTCCACCGATAGCGCCATCCAGAGTATCCCCAAACGCCAGAACCAAAATAAGCTCACGTCCACCATTTCCCCCGAAATTACACAGCTTCGCCTATGTGGAGTTCTCCGTACTATCATGAGAGAAGAAACTCCGATGTCAAACTTCGCTAGCGCACCGCGACTGTTCCCTCCACGTGCATCTCAAAGTAGTTGCCAGCCATAGAACTGGGGAGCTTTCTCTCTAGTTATGCCCTGCGATCCCAAATAATCACCAACCACCTTCTTCACATCGATGTCTGACACAGTTTTTGCTGCTGCCATAGCCTTTTCCGCCTCTCTTGCCGCCGCAGCCACCGCGAAGTTTGTATCTCTGACTCTCGCTCTTGCTCTTGTAGCCTGCTCCGCCGCCTCTGCCATGTCCTCCCTCGCCGCAGCCTCTGCTTGTTTTTCCACCGCTATCTCTTTTGCGCGACGTTTTCGTTCTCTCTTTGTCAGCTTCTTACGGCCTTTAGATCGTGCGTACTGTTTCGCCTTCAATTTCAGCCGCCGCTCCTCTCGTTCATGTTCTTGTTCACGCTCCTCGAGTTCTTCTCTCAGACGCTCCTCGCCCATTTTGGCATTCCTGCTCCACGCTTCCGTCTTTTGTTTGAAGCGCTTATGAAGAATCTCAAGGCGAGCTCTTTCAGCCTGTTCGATGAAGTAATCTTCGTCGGGGAGAGATACAGACTTGGAATTGGAGCCTAGGCTAATCTCTGCGGCCCCAAGATTTGTGTAGGTTTTGGCTGCTGTTGTCGCGTCAGTCAAATCGCACATCGCCTTCGACTACAGGATTGAAGGGGTGGGAATCTTACGATGGTATGTCGTATGCCATTCTATGAAAGTCAAATCTTCAACGGGATCAAGATCTTCTTCAATTAGAAACAGGTTTGCAGCTGCTGTCGGGGCGGTTTTGATGTCGGGTCGACGTCCTGTCGTACGCGCGTGTTCGATCTCGAGTTCGTTGTGTAGTTCAACCTCCACTGCGTAACCATTTTCAGTCTTTATCGGTCGTCGATTCCTCGGGGCATGTTCCAATGCTTTTGGAGCTTCGCATGACCATTGCTTCTACCTGGTGTTAGCATTGACCCACATCAGAGATCCTCGCAAGACCAATCCGCCCAACTGGTGGAGCAATGCCGTCAGGAAACGGACTTGCAGGACCGCTGAAGCCAGTCTATAATACATGCACCAACTTATTGTAGAGTAGGGGATCGGGGAAGATGTGGGCTTTCGCGGCACAAGGACGTGAGGGATAGGTGCCGGCAAATTTGCCAAACATTGCCACGGGGGTTAAAGCAAGACTTACGTCGCGTTGGTTATCGACCATAGGGGTCTCTTTCGGACGGAGCACTAGATTCATATCTGGCGGTGTTGAGGGATGTCGGTTTGTCTAACGGCTTTCCGTCCGGCGTGGAGGTCGAGGAGGCGGAAAGTCGACGTAAACTTGCAGCCAGAATTTAATTGGGCGCTCGCATGAGCGCACATGAGTAAAAGACGGCAGGAATATACCCGAGGAATACCCTTTTCTTGATAAATGGATTTATGAAGCGTATAATTAAAAACAAGGATTTTCAGATCAAAACTTTCAATATATGCCAAAGATACGTATGCCCTGTCTAAATTTGTAACGAACAATTGATGATACCTGTATAGATCAATCAGAGTCTCTTGTTGAGCTAGAGACGGCTATGAGGCTTGCTCTTAAATTAGCTGGAGCTGGTAGTCAGATCGAACTCACAAGAAAAACTTCGAACTCGGCCACTTCATGTGCAACATCATTACTTTTTTCTTATTTTTCATTTCAATTTTGAATCCTTCTTCCTCAGTTCTTCTGTGTTTTTGACTTTGATCAAGTTATTCTTTTGGCGTTTGAGTAGGTTTGCCTTCTGTCTTCCTCGCTTGCGAAGGGGTTTGGACCTTGCCGAAAATCTGGGTTGGATTCACCCTGGGGTTGATCAAGAATCTAGTCAGGTAAAAGAGAACAAGGACACAAAGGGCTTCAAAAGCAAGGGATCTTTCGAATAATTTTGCAACTTTTGAGCTCTCGGACTCGACACATGAATAACCTGAATAGTAAACTTTGCGAAATTTTATAGATTTGGATCGCACAAACAAACATTATGCATTTAGCGAATAAAGAGAAGTTGCAGGTGAATAGGAAGCATAGCAAAGCATATAATACACGACAGTAGAGACGGAAGTTCAGGAACTATGGATATCTGGAAATCTTGTACCGCACAACCTTCCACGAAAGCGCAGACTAGGATCTTGAGTTGCGCGATGTTCGGTACATCTCCAAAATGCATGTGAATCACCAATAACTCTCAATCGAGAAAATTTTTCTGACAGCGAAGTTTGAAGAACGATCAAGTTTTTGGGAAAGAAAAGATGAAAAAGCTTGGACGAGAACGGTTTCATCGTCAGACTGCTTACGTAAAAGAACGATTAAGCGAGCCCCTTTTCAGCTCTTTCTGACATCACTTCAACTGGAAGGGGCGAAGCAACCGGCATCGTACATCTAAACGTGGAGATGCACAAATTTCTGCTTCATATTCTGCTTCTCCTAATATTGGCTTGGAAAAAGCATCAGGGTGAATTTAGAACGGCGCGATGGAAAATTGAGGGCGTATATTTGACGTGTTCCTTTGCGAATTTCCGGGCTCTGATATCTCTCGTGAAACAAGACATTCACCGAATACCACAATGAATTTAACCTGAATGGTGAAGATTTCGTGGTGCTCCTCCAATACTCAGGTATATTAGGAAGGCTCAAACGACGTTCCAAATAGTGGTGGGGTTGGTTCGGCAAGTGGGGTAGACCAACTCGCTGCCCCTCCATGTGTTGAATTCTTAAACAATGCACCCCGAGTTGTGCGACCATTAAATGCTTTGATGGATTAAAATATATTCATGGGGTCCTTCGAATATGCCATATAACCAAGCACTGCCACCCCTCAAGATCAGTCCAACACGGCCAACATGCGCCAATACCAATTCTATCAATCCCAGGCGATTGCAGCCTTTATACATTTGCCCTCGTATGTCATGCAGTGCGTCCTAGAATTTGTTCACTAGATATACGGTCACTACTCTGTCGAGCGGGAACACTCCTTAATGGACGGAGACCAACCTGGGAATGAACAGACAAAGTCGATATTACTGCATCACATCAGTTGCTTCTGTACGAACCCCTACCCGCACAGAATCGCTTTGAATAAGGCCATGAGATCTTTCGCTTTCTAGCAAGAATGTAAGAGAATCGACTGAAAATTTGTATTTGGTGGAGAAACTTCGATCGACCTGCAACATCGAGTGGGCGAAGACCTTGCAAAGCAGATAAGTTGCAGTGCCCTTCTGCATATCCTGCTCAGAGACAAATGCTTACATTCAATTGAATCCTCAATGTGTTTGATGATTCCTATGCAGTCAGTTGCGAATGTAGCTCCACCATTGGTGATATTCTTGATCTCCTTCACAATGTCAACCTCTTTCGCATTCAGCATGCGTGCTGCGCCCAGTTCTTGAGCCAGCTGTAATCTGGAGGGTTGAATTTCCACTGCGATGATCTGGTGCAGACCAAGGTATTTTGCAGCCATCAGCGCTGCTAGTCCCACAGCACCAAGACCAAAGACAGCCGGCGAATTTTCGACTTTCGGCTTGAGAATATTAAGAATACTGCCTGCACCGCCTACAACTACAGCCTGAAACGATCTGAAACTCAATTGGCATTGCTGGGCGAAATTATCTCAATAAAGTCCGGTGGTGATTTTTTTCCAAAGTTCAGTTCAATTTTTGCCCCGCTTGCGTTCAAGTCCTCCCCTCCGTCCCGGACTGTAAATTCTTCCTATCCTTCGGCGCTCCAGTCTGCAAGACCAAGAAAGTAAAGAATTGCCTGACCTCCACTTTAAATGCCCCAAGATGGGAGCGAACTCACCTGCTTCCTTTCACAGTTGATCTTGTCTTGCGTCGCTTCCATTTTCATTCAATCTGCCCAAGGCGGAGGAGGGTGGCATGATCCGGGGGGAAATGCGTTCATCGAGCAAGTTTTGAGCCTGCGGCTAGGCCTTGGAGTAGTAACCCCTTACTTCTTGAGCAGTGCTTTGGCTTGCTTTTTCAGGGACTCGAGGGTGATCAGCTGGCGCTCTGCCGCTCAATCTCGCTCAAATCAATCAACCATTTGAAAAGTTAGGGTTTCCCCGTGGGAGCCCAGCTTCTGCTTTCTCGACTCGGCATGCGCTTACAGTTAGCTATGGATAATTCAGGCAAACTCAAGGAGAGCGCGCTTTGTTCTTCTGAACTCAAGGCGCTGCTTCTTGTTGAAAATAAGCCTGTGCATGTGACATTTTTGAGGCTATTTAGAAGTAAAACTCTGCATGTTGTAGAAGCCACCTAATTCAGACCTTTTGAAAACCCCCTATTAGGCTCCTCTGACCCTGTGTTTTCAACACTTTTGAGGGTGGGCCAATGTCCAGCCTCAGCCCCGCTCACTGAAATACAAATACCTGGGGTCACTTGCAAGGAACGGAATCATAATTTTGTTCATTTCTGATTTTTCTGCCTAAGTATGTTTCTATTGTTCTAGGGGGGGGGGGTTCTGGTGTACATTTTGGGGAATATGCCACGGGGCAGTATTAAAAATTGATCGTTGCGAATGAGATAGAAGACTTGCGGATGGACGTGATAATACGTTCTTGACAAGAGCCATAAAATCGTTAGCCCCGCAAATAGAATTGATTAGGAGTTTGGGTATTGAGATTGAAAAGCTTGGTGCTATGATCAAGCTTTATGTCCGATAAAATATGCTGTTGTTGATGGAATTCCCGAGCAGAACGGTAAATGCGAAGAGCTGATCTCCATGGAGGTTTCCTGCCGTGACGATCGACATTCTTATGCAATGTCGCAATGAGGACAATTGCATCTGACGAAGCAGGTGAAGGTTCCACTTCGTTGATTAATAATAAAGAGGCAAAAGCCACAAGCGTGAAGGAATCGTGTGACCAGAGTGCCTGGAAATGTGGTGTGAACCTGCGCTCAATGAATTTTAAAGACATCTTCGTTGAGCTCCTCATCCAGACCAATATCGAAAAGGTCGTCATCTAGTAGCATTTAGAATATTGAACATGATTAATCACGAGTATTAAACTATACTGACCAAAATCGACGCTTAATAAGTCATCCCAGTCCTCTTCGGTCAGCTCGTCCTGCATGATAGTGCCAATAGCCTTGCGCTTTTTTTCCTGGACTAGACGTTTGTTAGGAGGAAAACATCGTGAAAAGTAGGTTGAAGATGGTTACTTTTCGTCATTTTACCATCAATGGTCCCCTTGATAGTAATTTTTGTGAGGTATGTTTGCTTCCTCTGCCCGATTCGATGAACACGACCAAATGCTTGGTTATCACTGGAGTCCAAGATTATGAGTCTGAGTCAACACCAAGGCTTGGGGGTACTTACACGCATACATTCCACCAAATATCACTTGAGATGATTAGTAATTGCCTCGTCCTGAATGCAGGGTATACTTACGAGATGATGACTCTATTGGCGAGGGTTAAGTTCAAGCCAATCCCACCACATTTCAAACCAGCAACCATGACATGAACCTTGGGATCTTTCTCAAATCTTTCCAGAGCCTTAGTGCGTTGCTTGTTGTTCATGTCGCCCTGGCACAAATTAGCAATGACCCAATCCGAGCAAGTTGGATGCTTACAGTAAAATAAATAAATCCGATTCTTGCCTTCTCAAGTAATGACCCAAGCATTATGGCAAATGCTCTGAACTGTGTAAACACAATTATTTTTTCCTTGGGAGCATCTTTCTTGCTTTTCTTAACATCGTCCATGATAGTGATAAGCTTTGTGCTGGGCAAAAAATCAATATCTTTGGCATCAAACTTTTGCAGGAGCGACTGGAAATAGGCTTGTTCTTTGCCAACAGATGTCCTGAACCCTCTCGAGTCCTTCGCTCGTTTTGTGTGTGTCTTGGAGCCATTATCCGGTGCAGCTGTCTCATATGCCTCAACGTCCTTGAGATCAAATATTTGACCGCATTTCGGACACACAACTGACTGGCGATATTGGTTAGCAAGACGTCAAATATTTATGGGCTTTTAGAGAAGCATACTTCAACCTCGTCCACGAAGTCCAAAGCAACGTGTTGATCGTAGCAGATTTCGCAGAACGTATGATCGCATCCTTTGATCACCTTCAGGTCCTCTGTCTGCTCCTTACACAGCATGCACGTTCCTTCACCTTCTCGAGGGATGTAGGACAGATATTTTTCACTCTCTCTATCCTGGATCCAACCAGTAAATCCTTGCACGCAGAGTATCAGTAGAGTCAAGCAAGAAGGACCTCGTCGCAAAATTTCATTGACAGAGGCTACTCACGATCGTAGAGTACATTTGCAAATGCTTTCGGTTGTCCTCTGGTTCTCATTTCCTTGACATTCGCCTGAAGTTTTCGAAGCTCGTCCGCCGTGAACATAACCTGAAACTGTTAGCCAACAGGTATGAATAAAGAACAGCATGCAATAAACCATAAGTTGTAATCCAATGATATCAATATTCGCCACAAGTCTAGAGAATTAGTTTTCTCGATCTTCGCGAAAGGAATGACCGTGACCTACTGCCTCAAACGAGTGAGTTGAGCAAATCTCTGTCGTAGTGTGTATCGAGGATCTTCTTTTTTGATATGGAGCTGTTGAAGTTCTCTGAATCTTTTTGAGACCGCTCGATGGATGAAATTCTCGGCGGAATGGGCTTCTGCTGCCCCTAAGCTTTTTATCGGTTGTTCGAGGTCCACAAGGAGGTCATCAAATATCTTATCAGTCATTGTTCGACTTTAGTCGATGGTTAGCATACCGAAGATCGTATTGAGGCATAGGGTTACCGAATGATCAAGTCCGATAAAAGTATCCCCAGTGCTTGGACACATTCAGGCTACAATACTTGTATCAGTCTCTTTTCAGAATCAGGAGACCCTGTCATCACTAACATCGGCTGAGTTACAAAATCTATGATAAAAGCTTCTTCGTATTAGTAATTACTACCTGTAAATAGCCGGTGGACTCACTTCGCGTGGGTGAGACTCATCGTTAGAGGCTCTCGTAAGAATCGCAGCAGTGGATAAAACTCTAAAGATCATCAGCATTTAACGTTTTGATTCGTGTCTTCAAAACTGGCCTTCGTAGTGGTTCATAATAGGGGTCTTGAAGAATTAGCAAAACGGTTGTGACTTGGGCGCAAAACGAAATCTTACCCCGCTTAGGAGCCACCGGCACTCGCCCTGAAGTTTCATTGCAGCCCAAGCCGTCCGGCTTGCCCGATTTTTTATGTAATGCTTTAGTCATAAGTCAGAGGTATGTTTTGTTTTAGGGCAACGAAGCATCAGAATCCTTACACCTTCATCCAACACGATCTGTGAATATCATACATCAGTGGACTATGATACAAAATTCGAATAGAGACTTACTCGATACCAGTCGATTTGATGCAAAAGACCAGACGCCTCTTCAATGATCTTGTACTTATTTGTCCAACGCTCCAACTCCTCTAAGAGGTCTAGCTTTTCATTCTTTGTCCATTGTCGAATCGTCTCCTTACTAGGGTACCCAATGCTATTAAAGAGTTCCCAGTACGTTGTCAGGACGATATCGCTGTTTTTCATTCTTGTAGCGGTATTATCTTCAGCAGAAGACTTGAAAATCATTGTGTTTTCACCAAGTTTCGGATCGTGCAACTTGATTTCTTTGAGCCATTGGGATAGCTGTTCATAGTCAGCATTGATTCATTCCGGCGGGGATTACATACAAGTGCTGGAGGCACGACAATCAATGTAGCTTTTTGATTCCGCTCAATATGCTCAGCAGAAGGTGGGTTCGCTCGAATTGTCTGTTTCGTTAGTCTTATTTCAGTATTTTGGAAGCTCACGTACCGCAATTGTCTGTACTGTTTTACCCAGACCCTAAGAATTCCGCAGTCAGACCTACCCTCGGGCTTTTTTGGCATGTCACTACATACCATCTCATCGGCACAGATACCACCAAAAGGGCCCTCTTGAGAACATTCTCTAGCTCCCATGAACTGGGTCCCAATGAGTTGATGGTGCCTCAAAACTGCCAAGTCGGTCAACAATGTTCAGGTTGCTGGGTGAAAGTAAGTCATACCCGCGTTCATGCCCTTCAGTCGCCAACCGTTGTCTTCTTTCTCCATAAGACCTCGTCCGAAAGTATAACTTTTCTTCAAGAGAGAGTTCCCTTCCGTCTTACATTTATGCATGCCTAGCTCTGGGTGCTGGGCCATCTTCTCAAAAAGCTCCTTGAATAGCTTCTTTGATGATGACTTGAGATTTGGGACATCCTTCATGTGTGGCTCTGTATTTCTTGGAGGGCTAGGTTGAAGATTTTCGGCTCCCCCACCAAGAAATATTCTTGGGTCAACGTAGTTCTTCAGTCTTTGCTTTAGACCATTACCTCTATTGGACTTTTGAACACGCCCCGAGACTTTTGAACGGAGCTTTGAGATTTCGTCCTTTTTGCGTTGCAGATTCCATCGTGGGGGTTGACGCTCTTGCTGGTGCGTGATGTAGCCTCTCATTGTCTTTTGCCACTCTCGTGAACCCTTCGGCTTTTTTGACTTTACGAACTCCCCAGGGCTTTCGTCATCACTCATCTCCTGGGAATCTTCTGGCAGGAACATTTCATCGCTTTCCTCGGCTGACTCGTCTTCGCTCTCAATATGTTCTCTCATTATGTGATCAGCTTCGCTTCCGTCTTCCGCAGAAGCACGTGGGGGAAATTCTTCGGAATCTGATCTTGTCGCATGGCTAGGCCCCTGATGATTTTTAGTTTGGAGTCCAATGTTGTCGACAGGAGGTCTGCTTACAGAAATGACGCCTGGAGTCGCACCGCGCGGTACATCATCCTTTGAGGGATCAGAATTGTTCTCTTGGCTAGCAAATGGCTCCGCAGTAAGAAACATTCTCTTCTTTTCCTCATCTTCCTCCTTGATCTCCTCCTTGATCGCTATGCCATAGCCCATGACCACGTCGTCATCTGAAGTCAAATCAATGAAAGTTGGTTGATTAACCAAATCATTTTCAGGGCCGGTCAAATCAATGGGATCATCGGTAGATGCTCTGGGTAACTGGGGAGATCTTGGTTCTGACTTTATCCGAGGACTGGGGGTTTCTGGGGTGCTTGCCTTCTCCTGATTTGGCGTGTGTTCTTTGCTAGGGGGAAGCTCGCAGCCTAAGACAACGCCTGCGGTAGCATCCATTGTGCGTCCTATATGAAACCATTAGGAACTTAACAAATCTCAAAAAAATCCTTGCTGTGATTGGCATATTCCCAGGAGGCGTGAAGCAATTATTCTTCCGTGCCTCCTCAGGAAAGTGCTAGGTGTTTTAATCTTGCCACAAAAACATGGAAACGGGTGAAAATATCAACTATGATTCATACTCCATCATCTCCCGGGATTCCAGGCATCCTCATTGTTAAACCAGTGCGCTGTTTGAACGGAGAATATCTCGACTACGAGCTCCACAGAAGCTTCAGCAACGCTTGGAGCAGAAATCTTTTGTAGGGCACTGGCGGGGTGCATGAGCCGAAAGATTTGGGGAAACGATAACGCACATTGACAAGCGCTCTTCTCTGGCTCTCGAGATAAGGGCGCGGAGCGAATTAACTGATTGGGATAACTTGTGGCAAATCAAGGAAGACTTTCCTTGCCCCACTTTGCTCAGACTGCTGACAGTAAAACCGACCGATGACGCATGAAATTGGCTGCCACCACAGCGGCTAGCTGGTGATTTGAAGAACAGAGGACGGAGTGGTGCAATTGATAGTTATGAGAAGCTAATAGAAAGAAGCAGTACTATGGGCACCATGCGTATTCCGCCGAGACAAAAGCTAAGCATGCGCCCATGGAACATGAAGACTTGCAAGAACTGCAATGCGTCTCCTCAGTTCTCCACAATTGAAGGTGAAAATGATGCATTCGGCAATAAATGGGATGGATAAGTATGCTCCAGACAGCTGAAAAGCCGTGTTAGCCATCCGCACACCATGGTTGCGATGAGATTGCTTCTCTGGTGCCAAAGCGGAAGGTGACAAATTTGAGCAGAACAGGGAGTAACGAAACAAAGGTGCGAGCGGCAAGGGCCCAAGTCTGTTGAGGTAACCTGGAAAGATGAATCTGTATCAAGGAATTTGTAGATCTTACTTCGCAGATATGTCGTCTGTTGATCGCCTTGATGGCGCTGAGTGGAATTGTGATCGCAAATTGAAGGTTCGATTGGTGGTGGTCGTTGTAGATGTAGTTGTGATCGAAAGGCTCCTTGGGAGAAGAGGAGGCCTTTTATGGTAGCGAGTTCAAGATGAGAAGAGTATTCACTGAATTCAAAAAGAGCTTTCGAGTGAATTCAGCAAAATTCACCATGTTCAACTGATAGCTGGAGTGAGATCAGGTATCCAGTGAATTCGACTGAAGGCACCGACCTCAGTGCTGCATATTGCGAATTCAATCAAACTAAAAAGAAACATTTACAGAAGTTTGAAGATATCCATAGAATATCTGACTCTATAAGACTCCGGACTAACGATAATTGATTCTGAAAATCAAGGCAAAATACATTTGTGAATCTTACCATCGAGGCTGCCTATGTGCCAAACCTCCGCAACTGGAAGAAGACACTTGCTGGGCTCGCAGATAGATCCGTGGGTATCGTCTACAGTTTCACAGGATCTGCAGTTGATAGATCCGGTAGGAGCAAAGATCAGCCAGTTTAGGCCATCAAGAGCTTCTAGGGTTCAGCCTCAAAGATCCCTCTGCCATCATTCTCGGCAAGCCGATATTTGAGTACCATTTCTGTAATAGTCCATCCCAGTCTCGAGTCTTCTAATACATCCCATGTATCTCCGTCCAATACCCTCTTATGAGGGCAGGCCTATGAGCCATTTGCATCCTTATGTATCTGGAGATAGTTTTGGCTGCGAGATATGCTAAGAAGGAAGGCGGTTGGACCTGGCTGTTCACGAGGATTCTGTACGAGCGGCGCGCTGGCACTGAGCTTGCGCGGGATGAATTCGAAAAAAACGAGACGACAGAGGAAGCCGCCAATACTTAGTGTGACACGTCTGGATGGTCGAGGTGAAGAGGATAACTGTTGTGGGGATGTCTCTGCGTCAGCTAATGGAAATGAATGAGTTGGCGCAGTTTTTGCTGGCTGGATTATACTCTTTACACTTTCAAAGTTCTTGGAGGGGTTTGCGGCGATTGTCATGCACTTTGTCCTCCTGTGGGTTGTGATTGTGGTTGTGATAGTAGTCGACACCGACGTTGATCTGGTCCACCAGGTCCTTAGCTCGAGCTTGATGAGAAAAGCGGCATTGCTTTTGATGCGCCAGGCCAGGCCGCATTTGTAATTAGTCATCCACCCACCTTACTTCACGGCAGCAATTTCGACAACCACAACCTCACATTGCCAGCTCCTTTCTGTTTCGTCTCTCTGCCAAAATATGTCGCAGAGAATAATATTTGCTTCAAAAGACTCATTGCGAAGTTGCAAGGGCTCTTCTCGTTGTCTATACTTAGTGTCGCTGACATGCTTACGAATGTATCGGCGCCTGTGAGTGGTGGAATCGTATGGTGCAACGCGGCTCTCAAACCGGAATGCAACTTGCAGAAGTTATCTATCATGAATGTGTGGCTCGTCAACCCATCGTGCCTTCCTGCGTAAATCACATCTCGATCCTATTCGCCCTGCGAGTGCAGAGCCTCAGGAGATCGGCAGGCCCCCGACCCCTGGCCGCATGGCAGCAAGGCTGGATCGGATTTCGGATGGCTGATCCTCTCATATCTTCGTCCAAAATAGGCAATTATAAATTTTGAGTTGCTAATACTCAGCCTGCCCTCAACCCTCAATTTCGCGTATAGGATGAGCACGATGGCGAGCCATTGGGAAAAGGTTCCCAGAATTCATTGTATAAGTAGCTCTTGACCACTGCCAGGATTTCTCCGTATCTTTTTCCTGCATCACAACATCGGAGAACTGTAGAAAATGCTTTCTCATCCTGTTTGTATACTTGCACTCGCGACACTGGCTACCTCTTTGGGGCCAATAGGACGACGAGATGCCGCCTCTATCCCTCAAGACACATTCGCGCAAATCACACCTTCAACGAATCTTTCCTGGCAGCCGTGTCTCTCAACATTTTTCTGTGCAGTCCTAGATGTAAGTGCAACCCCCTTGGAATTATATCGCTACAATCAGAATTGTAAACCAGTCCATATGGAGTCTGGTATCACATTTTCAAGTTGGAATCTTTGATGAACAAATGAGACAATTACTCATCGGTCGACGGTCTTCACCAGCGATCGAGAGTTTGCCGAGCTATCTCAATGCTAACTATTTGGTATCCGTAGGTTCCCCTTGATTACTCTCTTCCAAATGGTACCAGGGCTTTCGTGCCTCTGTTAAAATATCCCGCAACAGCAACTCCATACAAGGGCATGGTTCTCACAAACCCCGGTGGACCCGGCGAATCTGGCATCGAATTCCTTGCAGAAAACTCTGCTCTCCTAGCCCCCATTGTGGGGTCGAACTACGACTTTGTTTCCTGGGAACCTCGAGGATTAGGCTACAGTATGCCAGCCACCAACTGCACAGGCACCCTATCCAGCATTCCCGGAATTCAAAAGCGTTCTTCCTATAGCTCTGACAAACTTCACGGTCCAAACCTTCAGTCGCAATTTTTCGAAGACGCTCTACGCAGTGCGAACGAAATCGGACAGGCATGCGAAGCGGTGACAGGAGGTCCGAATGAGGCCGGCCCTCATATGACTACTTTAGTGGTCGTGAAAGATGTGATCAGTATCTTGGATGCCTATGCCGCAAGTGAAGAGGCACGAAGTGTTGAAGAACCCTCGATACTCAACTTTTGGGGGTTTTCTTATGGTACATTCATAGGCCAAACCTTCGCAACTCTATACCCGGATCGAGTTGGGCGCCTTGTGCTCGACGGAGTTGTAGATGGAGAGGATTATACCTCTGGAGCAGGCGTCACCAACGTCCTAGGTGCAGACGAGGCTTTATCGACCTTCTTTCTCTACTGCCACCTTGCCGGTCCTGCACAATGCCCGTATTACACAGGAAGCACGGCTCGCGACATATTCCTCCGCTTCGAAGAGACACTATTGCGATTGGACACGAATGCGGCATACGAAAACAATTGGGCTAATGCAACTGAAATATCCTTGGGGCTGGAAGCTATCAAGGTTATTTCTCGCATCCATACATATTTTCCCATAGATTCATTCCCCCAATTTGCCGAATTGGCCGTAGCTTTTGAGGCAATGTCGCAGAACATCACGATGGACAAGATTCAACAGGTATGTACCGCCCCCCATGATCTAGGGATAGTTTTCGATACTCAAGAGACAGTTCGTGGGTCAAGTGGACGCTTGCTGACATGCTCATTTTCCAGGTGGCGAACTTACCAGGTGGTGATTTCAATTTAAACCACCGGGGGAGTGCGGAATGGCTCAGAGGTAAGCATTTCGTTCATTTTCAGATGCTCCAGAATTGATGCCATCCGATCATCTCTAATATTCCAAGAGCTCACTGACCATCAATATTTGCAGGCGTCTTTTGTACAGATAACGGTGGCGTACTGTACAATTTAACTCTCGATGACATGGCCGATAACTTGAAAATTCAAGAACATCAGAGCTACATCGGCGGTGAGTACTGGGAGACAAACCGAATCGCCTGCCCCGGATGGCCCATCAAAGGCAAAGAAAGGTTTGCAGGGCCATTCGGTGGTTGCACCAAGAACCCCATCCTCTTCGTCAGCAACACGCGGGATCCTATCACGCCGCTTCAAAAGTAAGATCCAGCTGTCCTGATAGAGTGAAGCAGCCTAGCTAACGAGGTCTTAGTGGTCAGAGTGCCAACAGCCTTTTTAATGATTCTCAGCTGCTTACCGTTGACGGTACTGGGGTAGGTTTCGGTTCAAACCCTCCATCATCTGGCGATGCTGACGCACAAACAGCATACCACTCTTGCTACTCTAAGCAAGTGTGCATCCCTCAAAATAAATGCATACTTCCAGAATGGTACGCTTCCAGGGGATGATAACAGCTGCGCCCAGGAAGCTGGCCCATGGAATATTACCTTGAGCAGCATGGAAGAGAGACGGGAGTGGCGCTCGGTACAGTTCAAGAAAGTTTGAAACTTTCTCATCGCTCAATCTTTGTGTCATCATTTCATGGGTATAGAATATGGAGTTCTGTCGATTGATCATTCTCTTCCAAGTTGTTTCACAAAGGAATAGTCAGGGCCCGGGGCGTATAATATTTTTTAGACCGTGTTCTAACTACACTGCGCAAACTTTGCCATATTTGATTGTTTTAATTGTGTTCTCGATTTCTCGATTTCTATTGCGCATTTATGATAGACTCTGAGATGACTTTCAAATAATCTATTCTGTAGGGTCCAAATGCCCCGGATTCGCGGGATCCGTTTCGGGGTCGAGAGGGAGACTCCCCCAGATGTCGTCACTTCTGACCGCAACTCAAGATTCTCATTTTTCCTCGAACCTCAACTCGGATACATTAGCAACTTCTTTTCCAGTGGACAGAAAAGTGGCATCAATTTTGAACCTGCCACACCAAGTGGAACTGTCAAAATACCCGTAAGAATGGTGCATAAGTAACTAGGTAGGTAGTTCCGCCCCCTTGAAATAAGTACCTAGGTAGCTTCCCCAATTAATGCGTATTTAGGTAATTTTCCCAAGGAAGTTGCGAATGGTAGCATTTTCTCGCGATCGGGAGATAGCAAAGTTGCGCACACTGGTCGTGCCTGTCAAGGCAGGCACGAAGCGAGCAATTCGACACGCGCGTGTTTAAACTGCGCGTGGTAGCAATATTGCTGGGGAAGCAGCGAGAGAGAGCGGATGGTGCGCGCGTCTTCAAGTACTTGCAGAGGTGGTAGGAACAGCTCTCAATGCTGCGTTGCGACTCGACATTTCGTTTTTCAAAATAAGGCTCGCGTGCTACCTCGAGCTCGCAAAGCGCTGCCGACTCAATCCAGGGTTGGACCTATCCCAAATACTGCTACTGATTCAAGCAAACACTTGATCATACGAAGAATTGGAATAACTGTACAAGTGTCTTCTCCAATGCCTTTCCAGCCATAGTTACTTGCATTGGGTTGCATCGAATCTTTCCGGGCAGCCAGCGTCGAACACGAAATTTTTATCGCGACTTTGGCATTGAAAGAGAGTGGAGTGGTTGTGCCAACACTGGTAGCGCGAGACTTGGTCTTATTTGGAAGGAACGGGCCAGAGATATTTTCCAATCGGTGGGATGAGCACAGGTGACTTCCTTTCAGGGGGCTCGCTTGCAGCTTCGCTACCCCTTTACATTTCTGTGGGCCGAGACAGGCTCCCGACCGTTGTAACATGTTGACAGGCTCATCAGGCTACCACAATGGTCCTGGCATGGCTTTCGTCTAGGCTCTCTGGGAACAGGCTTTGAGCTGTCAGATCATGTAGTTGAGAGAGGAGAATGACCGACTCAAGCAGCATTTGAGATTCGCTGTTTGGGGGCGTATCATCGACTAGAATGATAAAAAATTGAACAGCACTACTGAGCAAATTTCAATAGAAATGACCATTTGTGAAATATATGTTCCATAATAGCACCGAGATATTTGCTTCCTAGCTAATATTATCCCCCAAAGATAATGCGCCAATTTCCATGCCCTAATTCGCCAGACCCTACCAGATTACCCAAAATCAAGAAGCAACAAACGCCGCAGCCGCCTCAGCATTTTCTCCGTACAACAAATGTGGAACCAAGATCAAATCGCCATTAACACAAATATTGTCACCCGTATTGCAGAAAATCTTCGTCTTGGAAGCAGCAACATTTGCGACAGCAGTTCCGTTGTCTGAAAGTCAAGATCAGCACTTCTCTTCTTAGCCAAACATTGAGGTGGGACTTACTGGGATCCCCAAAGATAACAACCTTGCTGATCCACGCAGCAGTAGCCGCAGGAAGGAGCTTAGCAGCATTGTGAACTATTTGCCCGCCTTGCGAGTAGCCAGATGCTATGAGCTTGGTATTTGGGCATGCGGCTTTGGCGGCTGAAATTTGCTTTGCCCTGCACCAAGTCAGTTCACATTCACCTTTCAAACAGGAACAGGAGCTCACATCTCAGCACTTCCACCCGCGTCACCTCCAGCCAAGTACCCATTAATGTCGGCATCGTAATTATTGACGCCTTGGATGGTCAAAGAATTTGAGCCCACTTTCTCTCTCAGGGCTTCGAAAAACGGCGGCCCAACCAAGATACCCACGTTACCTGGCTCGCTAGTACCTCTTGCAAAGATGACGGTATATGCCTTGCAGGCTCCTCCAAGTTCGTTGTAAGTTGTTTGTTCGCCAGTGAGAACTGCCAAGAATTGCTCGAAGGTGGTCAAGATATCGACTACTTCTTCGATAGTGCCGTCAATTGCTGGGAGGTAGTCCAGGAGAAGGGAAAGGAATGCGTTCAGCGGAGTTTGTCGACTTTCCAGGCTTGTACGCTGGTTGATGCTGAGCTTGGTTGCAGACTCTGGAACCGGAGTTGCAAGTGTAAGTCCCAGAAGGGAGACGAGAGCCAGGATGGAGCAACGCATCTTGGTAGATGTGCTGATTGACTAAAACACCGAGGGTCGAACGGGCGAACAGTAATTGGTGCTGTACCTAGGCAGTAGAAAGACGATTCACCTTTCGCTTCAACGGACTCCGATAGGGGACCGAAGCTTCCTAAGGTCTGCGAAAAATGAAGAGAAAGAGCGCGAGAGACAAGACTGCAACCTTCAAACGAGCAATCCCCATGGACAATAACACCCCTTTATATATTTCTCAGAACACAAGGCAGACAAGAGGCACTCTATTCTTCCGTATCGGGTCCTATCTTAGCGCAGTGCGGAGTATCGATCGCGGGGTGTGGAGACAGGGGTTCGACAGGGGGAAGGTCCTCACTCGGCTTGGCCCGAATCTGTAAACAGCACAACCGCCGAGAGCAAAAAGTTGACAATGCATAAACTACTCATCTTTCGAGGGCTAATTGCTCATATTATACACTTGTTAGAAAATGAAGAGCTCTTGTGACCTCTTAGAGCCGGCGCCAACGGATCGCCAATGAGGAAATACTCGAGGGGGGAAGGAGGTGATGGACTTTGGATACTTGGGCCCCGAAAGGATCAAGAGAGTTTCGGCGGCGAATAGAATGGGAGAAGACAGACAAGAAGTGATAGACAAGGTCTTGCAGCTACTGAGCTGAGGACCTTGAGGCTTCAGGATCTATGGTAGGATTGAGTGCCTGATCGACCAGCACCCGGAGGCTTTCCCGGATGGCGGAATCCTTCATTGAATTTGAAGATTGTCGTTATTTTTCCTCGTCCATCTCTCTCCCTGTCTCTCTCTCTCTCTCTCTCTCTCTCTCTCAACACTTGTCTTTCATTTTTCAGCATTCCAAGCGTTTTCAATTTACTCGGAATATGTTGATTCATGCATCTTCACGAGTCGAGGCGTTCCTGCGCGGGGAAGAGATGTCGCTCTGGAGATTTGTTCAGATTTAGAAAGGTTCCCCTTAAGCCTCGGCTCCATGTGACGCCTTCCTGTTCTGGCGCCTGCACGACGATCCGCCGCCAATACTATTTCAGGCACAGTCCCGCTCCGCCTGCCAAGTGAACGGCAATGGATGGGTTCTGCGATCTGATTGATGGCCACTCATCCAATCGATTTCCGGACACGACTTTTATTTATGCCGCACACAACGGCGTCTGAACGTGACAGCGGGTGCTTCATTTCTGGTTGATATTGGGTGCCTTAGCTGAGGACTGTCTTAAACAGTGACTCTAAAATAATGGAAAGCAATTTCCACCAAGTGCTAGGTCACAAAAGAGGATTCCCTCCAAATTGAGGTCTTCTCAGGCAGAATATGCCATGTCCATTCTCGGACTCTGCCTCAGCCGCATCAACCAAGACAATAAGAAATACCCAAATGAGACCGGAAATCAAGTTGAAGTCCATTGGCCATCAATCTACTGCCTGAAAAGCATCTCGTCCACTCACCACTTGACCCTCACGGCCTTCCCTCCATAATCTCTGAAGCAACCTTTCTCATCATTCTCTGCGCTCATCCATGGTGAAGATTTCGAGCTATTATTCTGCTCAAAGACTCTATTCTGAATCAATCGGGATGGAATTTCTCATATCTCGGATATCAATGCAACGATACTGTTCTAAAAGGTTTGATTCATTGATTGGATTTCTCTACCAGAACACAAATTCCTACTGGATCCCAAGTAACGCCCCAAGTCTATACGGTGAAGCTATAAGCATGACAGACTAGCCTGCCAACTTCCCGAAGACATAGACACTCGTCACATCATCAAACTTTGCAGACTCAAGACAGAAATGACCCAGAATTGACCACAGGGACTGAGGCCCACCAGGTCAGTCCAACTACAGCACTAAACCAACCTATACTGCTTGGCGGAAAATTACGCAACTTGTCTCATGAGCACTGCCGACTTCAACATGCTACATCCATCTCAGCCTCTCCGCTCTCACTAGCTCCTTAGTAGCAAGTTACAAACGGTCCAACGATACTGAAGGACCTAGGACATGCCAACAAGTTGTCGATAAAACGTACAACAGTGGATCAGTAACCCCGCCGAAGCCTGCAGAACCAGGATAGAAGAAATAGAAGCAGAATGCAACATCCCTCGTCAGGAGGCTACGCAGGGCGAATAAAAATGAGACCCGTCGCTGAAATCCGCGAGTTCCAAGAGTAACGCTTACAAAGACCATCACGTATGGAAAGCCCGGAACATGATCTCACCAGAAGTAGAAAAGCGGATACACTCACATTGGAAGCTTCAAGACGCCGGGAAATAATAAGGGCGACATCAGTATACTTACCAAACTAGAAACTGACGGCGTGTTGTTGGTTTGTCAGGGAGGGCCGATGAGGCTTTCAGGGAGGGCTTTGAGAAGGTTCGTTGGTCCACACATGTTAAGGACAGCCTGAATGCTAAGAGGCCCGAGGACTATGTGTCCCTTGATGAAGGAAGAGTTTTGTTCCTTGAGAATTCAGCGGGGGACGAATGTGCTCAGGCTTTCGCGATGGGCCAAGGTGGCAGTAATTATTTGGGATTTTGAAAGTTCCACTGCCGCTTTTTCTGTCCTCCAAGAGAGGCCGGCTTCGAGACTGGTGATTGTGACAATTAAAATCTAATATTTGCCGCCACCCATTGATTATGGGTGATGCCTGCCAGCGCCCTCTACTCGAATCGCGATTGGGGTGAAGATCAGTGCAGCGGGCCGTGTTGTATGTCACGAGATCCGGAAATTGAGGATTTGGGGTTTAATGTTTTATTTTGTTCGATGAATAGCGAACCGTCGGTTACTCCAAACACAAGTGGGAAAGGAAAGCGAGTGGATGCAAGTGCCGTGACCGCCATATGGTAAGCCTCGATATGTCCTTCACTCGTCCGCTGAAACGTTCCGCTAAGTGGTTTCTTCAATACAATCTGAAAGGGAAACCGGCGTGACGTAAAGTGCCGGGTTTTAAAGTATTATGATAGTCGCGTGTATCCTCCATGCCTATACCGGTGATGTGAAAAGCCTAGCAAATTCGATTCGAGAGCCAGATGAAGCAACAATAATACAATCGGAACGAAATCGACTCCAAAGGGAAAGCAGAGTCCTTGTCGTCGGCTCCCCTTCTCAAAGAACAGACCCAAATATTCCCTGGACGAATTTCACTGCATGTATATCAGTACTCTGTCAGTCGTCGATGAATGAGACTGACTTACCAAGATCTCGTCGTCCATGTTAGCGTCGCCATTAGCGGCGGGTTGAGCAGCTCCAGTAGCAGGCGCGTCAGTGCTGGCACCTCCAAAGTAGTCAACCATCTCGGAATCAAGCTCCTCAGCGGTCTTCTTAGTTGGGCGGGTGTTCTTGCCCTTTGCGCGTCCCCGGGTACCGGCCTTTCCACCTCGGGTGGAGGGCGTCTTGGTGACAGCTGCAGACTTTGGCTGCGACTTTGGTTGACTTTGAGACCACGTTAGACAGAATTAAGTTTTAAGTAGAAGGAATGAGCATACCTGATGCGCTCACTAAGACCTTTGGGAGGTGGAATAGATGTAGCAGTCTTGGCGTCGACGATGACTTCGATCTAATATGATGTCAATAGATGTTTTCGTACAAGAGATGAAACCACATACTTTGATCGTCTTTCCATCAACGAGAACTCCATTCAATGCGTTTAGTGCCTTCGAGGCGGACTCGGGGCGGACAAAGATGATTGTTGCGATGCCGCGGCTGACACCTCCTGGTCCGTATGAAATCTCAACTCTCTTGACAGGACCGACTGCTTTTCCAAAGTATTCCTATTTCCAAAAGTAAGGTTAGTTATCTGGGTATCGTTACGTTCATTGAATCGATGATCGACGTCGAGCTCGGTACGAAAGGAAAGGTGATCGCGCATGTTCCAGCCCAATGACCGTCAAAAAACACCAGCGACAGCGAGCAAGCAGTGGGCATTAGTAGTCTCGTCAGCGCTTTCAAAATACCCGGGAGGGAAGAAAGATTCGTTATCTCGAAAACAACGCTGCCAGGCAAGCCATGAGGACATCCCATATCACTGGGTCCGCCAGTCCTTTGCAGGTTGTAATGCCGGTACGCATGGGGAACAAGAATTCTCACAGCCTCATTGCGATTTGATTCTGCCATCTTCCACGAAGAATGGAATCAAGAGCCGTGTGGATGATCACAATTGAGACGCTGTGTGCTTAACGTCTGGGTTCCAGAAGAAATAACATCGAGAACTCGACACAAAAAGTGTCAAGTTATGCTGTGCTGTACTGCTTGACCCACTGCTATGCTCGCTGAAGTTTGCTCTCGTCGAAACCAAAAGCAAGCCCCGTTTCCAAGGCTGCTTCGCACAATAGTGCCACGCCATCATCGATTGTCTGCTCTATGTTCAGGAATGGTGCTTGCCAGGCTACCTCCAAAGAATCATAGTTTTAATGCGAGACTGCAGTAAACTCAACTACCATCCACTAATGCCCGATAATGATGGGGGCAAAAGTAGAAGGAGGAGACATTGCTGATGAGGCTTCTCCCCAGTACTTATAATGACTTCGCAATGCGAAGATTTTAGACCACGTCGACGGATCATAGATTCGATGTAGAAGGAGGAGTTCGATAAAATCCCGAAGGCTCGATAGCCTCAGCGGTAACATACCTTTACCATGGGTTCCGACACATCCTTGGGCTTTGAACTCGTTAGCGGGATTACATTGACAGCAGGTTGGGGATACATACCAAGCCGGTAACAAGAATCTTGCTTTCACCAGTGCCACTCGGGCCAGTTGGGGTTCTCTGCACTACGACCTTGCCTCCTTTTGCGGTCTTCTTGACACCGTTGGAAGGAGCAACGTGGGCAGGCTTTGCGGTGCGTCGAGCATTGCGGCGGCCTCTGCCACCGACGGAAGTGCGGCGGGTGGTAGAGAGGATCTCATCGAGAGATTGGTCGAGCTTTCCAGACATCTTGATTGAAATTTGGGGGTGTTTGCTGGGATAAAAGTGAATGCGACCGTTGAGTCTTGGGGTCAGCAGGAGTTGGCAGAAAAGATCGATGAGAGGCCGATCAAAGTTCGAGGAAAGATGAAGAGGTGGCTAGATGATCCTTTTGTTCTTCTTGGTCTCAGTGTCGACGCGCGGTATCGCTTTGTTTGCCTGGCGGAAGAAGGTGAGGCTGTGGCTGTATACGGTCGCTGCGAAACGCGTCTCGACGGGTTCAGGGCAGAAAAGTGGCAAGAAAGTGCGGCGATCGAAGTTGGATGAAGCGCGCAACAAATAGAAGGCTTTGTTTGGACCTTGAGACGTAGAATGGAAGATGTTTTGTGATGGGTGGGAAGATGCTTGCGATGACTTGGTGTTGGGTTGTCGATGTCGATGTCGATGTCGATGCGAACGGAAGACGAAGGTGCGACGGGGGAGTTTGAGGTCAAAGGAGATGGCTGGGCCGGGCTGGGCTGGGCGCAAGAGGCCAAGAATAGACTAGCGTGACTAATCAAGCTGCACGTGATTCACCAGATTACTGTACTAAGGTATTGCGTGTTTTTGATTGACATTACAGTATAAGACATGAATGATTGATTGGTTATTGAACGCGTATTTGATGATGTCAAAACATGGTCAATCACAGAAGTAACACCTTCACGTATGGGGAAAACATGAAATGCCAGGTTAAACCCATCCATTTTGCCTTGGTATCTGGTATAGTAGGTATAGTACAACTGGTCCTCCATCTCCACTGCCTAGAATTGCAAGCAAAGCTTTTGTGCAGCCGTCGCTGCAGTTACCCACGCTGCTAATCTTATACACCCATTCAAATGTGCTCCATAACGCCCAAAATGCTGACAACCAGCGGGTTCAAGGGAACAATGACCACATCGATCCGCCTAATCTTCACGGTCCTCCATCTTCATCCCTCGCAACATAATCCCTTTACTTCTTCATCTCACTGTTGTCTTGGCGTCCGTCTTTGAAGTCGTCCCCGCCTTGACACTCTCTGCTGGCTCTTCGACCGAGTTTACTTCGAGGAAGTGGTATAGGATGATGAGGAGCATGGCCGCAGATCCGAGGAAGATGGCGAGCCGGTAGAGATCATCGTCAGAAATCATGTTGACTGATTACTTTTGTAGAACCGGGATACGTGTGGGTAGAAGGAAGGTGCTTGCGCTGGAGCGAAGCCACGTAGCTTGACTTTCAAGAATGCCGCGACTTAAGACTGTGAATATTGTTAGATTGCGTTCAAATAAGCTGCAAATATTACCCGGAAGAGGATATACATACCTGTAGAATGTTGTTCTACGTCAATTGGCTTGCAATGTGAAGAGTTGAAATAGCAGCCGGCTTCCATAATGAGGCCAGCTTGAGCTTCGTACCCCGGAAGTTCCAATTCTTAGCGCTTCGGTTCCACAGCCACTCACGCCCCCACCATAGAGATCCTAGATTTCGACGCAAGGCAAGAAACCTCTACAGTCACTCAAGTCACTCGAGCATTCTTCATCGCTCATTCACAGTCATTTCTGGACATCTGGGCCGCTCGAGTGTATTCGATCCTATCCTTATTGAGACTCAGACTTTATCCCTCGACACCACCTCCGGAACCGCGACCATGCCTCCAAAGAAGAATGATAAGGTCCAAGGCGGGGGCAAGAAGCCTTCGGCCACCAAGATTGTCGAAGACAGGACCTTTGGTATGAAGAACAAGAAGGGTGCCCAGACTCAAAAGCAGATTGCCCAAATGCAGCAATCTGCCAAGGCTGGTGGCACCCCGGAGGAGAAGAAAAAAGCAGCAGAGAAGGCGCAACGAGAGAGAGAAAAGGCTGCATCCGAGGCCGCGAAGAAGGAAGCCGCAGAATTATTCAAACCGGTCCAAGTCCAGAAAGTCCCCTTCGGCGTTGATCCGAAGACGGTATTATGTCAATTTTACAAAAAGGGCCACTGCGAGAAGGGGAGGAAGTGCAAGTTTTCTCACGATCTGAACATCGAACGGAAAACGACAAAGAAAGATCTATACCAAGACACTCGGGAGGAGGAAGAGGCCAAAAAGAAACAAGAAACCAACGAGGATTGGGACGAGGAAAAATTGAGGTCTGTTGTGTTATCCAAGAAGGGCAACCAAAAAACCACAACCGACAAGGTCTGCAAGTTCTTCATAGAGGCTGTGGAAGAAGGCAAATATGGTTGGTTCTGGACATGTCCGAATGGCGGCGACAAGTGCATGTATCAACATAAATTACCACCTGGGTTTGTAGCAACACTTCATTATATGTGGACCATGCTTACAAGACGATAGATTTGTACTGAAAACAAAGGAGCAGAGAGCAGCAGAGAAGGCCCTGATGGATAAATCGCCCCTGAAAACGCTGACCCTCGAAGACTTCCTTGAATCCGAACGACACAAGCTTACAGGAACTCTGACCCCTGTCACACCCGAGACATTCGCGAAATGGAAGGCGGAGCGGATGGACAAGAAGGCCGCTGAAGATCAGGCACGTCTTGCTAAGGAAGCCACTGGTCGTGCCATGTTTGAGAAGGGAGATTGGAATGCAAGTGGCGATGAAGACGAAGAGGACGACGATGAAGAAGAAGAGGACGAAGCTTGGAATATGGAGAAGCTTCGACAGGAAACCGAGGCGTTACGAGAGAAGAAAGAGGCCGAACGAATTGCTGGCCATGGTGGTGGTGCATATACAAATGGGGACAATGGTGTGCTGGGGAGCGTTGAGCCAGATACCAACGGGGCAGACAATGGTGAAGGACCATCTTGAATCTTCGGCACTTCCAAAAGGTCTTGAAATTTAGCGTCATTGGGAAGGAACACAAACCACGAAAGTGAGGAACAGGTTGTGGCCGAAAATCTTGGCACATATGTTTGTATGTATGCATCATGAAGCTACGATATTCTCGAAGCAAGGTCGTCGCTGCTAGCCTTGTGCTTTTGAAAGCCGCCGGTATGATGCGGACCCAGCAATATACTACCCGAGATACCGATTACACATCTGTACATGATATTACCATTCGTCGCTGAAATGAGAAGCCCAATATTGACGTTGAAACCCAACATGCCTATACTCCAGATTCCTAGCAGCAATCCTTCTCTTTCAACTCTCCGTCACTGACGAACACGTTAGCAAAGCTCGCGGGAAATCATATTTCGAGGGTTCATCCTACTCTTCAACCTTCGAGTTCAGGGTATCTCTCGTGAACATCGCAAATCCAACCAAAGCACCAAAGAGAATCGAAATTATTATGTACCCTGCAATATCTTGTCAACTTCAAGCCCAGTGAGTGAGTGTTCTCTAAACCATGATACATACCATTGCTATACATAAACAGCAACATGATACAATAACTGACCGAAAACTGTATCACATGCAAGAGACCCCTCGCACCCTGTTCCAGCACTACTACGAGCATCCTTTCCCTCCGGTTGCCGCCCACATTTTCTTTCTCGAGAAGCTTCTGCTCCATTTCCTCGGCCAGCACCCCGTAGTCTTTTGCCCGCAGGAAAGAATTTCGAGCTCGCAAGTAACGGTCGAAATACCGCTGCGAGCGGCGAAGGAATTCTAGTGCGATGACGAGGAGGAAGGCTGCGAGACAGGCGAGGAAGAAGCCGAATGAGGAACGGATCTTGAAGGCGGATGTGAGGAAACATGCGTCTATTGTATGCCTAAGTACCAGCGCCTTGGAATTAGTACTTTCTCATAGGGCTATTAGGAATACAAGAGGAAATTATTCGAGAGACTAGCACATACCAGTTCAGCAACATCTGAGTACAGAGTTAGCTATGGACAACCGATGACATTGTGGGATAGCTCACGGAGAGTTTACAGTTACTGCCTCCTCCCATCGACATTGCCATTGAGCTCGAGACAGCACTGCTAGTAGGCATGGCCATAGCAGCCGTCGTCGACGCTACCATATCCATATCCATGTTCATCTTGAAGCAACTACCTGCCTTAGCAAGACGTCAAAACAAAAGTAGCCAGCGAGAGTATCTTTGTGGGACAGTCTAGGCTCTATATCATCTGAAAAGCTTCAAACTTTGCCACGTTCCCAAGGCCATCTCGTGTCCACAGCTGCCTTGGCGCACTTCGTCCTCAATAGAGCGCAAAACAACGCAAACAAGTACGGAGGAAGCACACCGGAAATGACCTTATGCAGGCTACTTAATGCTATCAAGGTGCCCGTACGTGGACAGAGCTGAGTCGTACCTGTAAGCAGCTGATAGGAACTCGCTCAAACCCTCTCCCTGGCGCGGCCCCTCGCAATCACGTTCTATATCCGACGAGTATTCAAGACACAGTGTTCATCAAGGCTGGGATTTTCCATCTCGTCTGATCTTTTTCGGTCTCTCATCCGGGTCAATCAATTTTCCGCAAGGCTCAACAAAGGGTGAAGCAAGAGATGCAGACGGCGACTCCCAGATCTTTCCTTCATATGAGGCATGCTTCCCATGCCCAGTATCCGTGGGGCATTCAGGATCTTCCGTCAGCAGCTCATCCGTAATGATCAGCCGCATGCTCGTTTAGCTGACATACTGTGCTATCACTTCCATCGTTTCGAGGCTCCAGACTTATGTACAAATTTAAACCTTCAAAGGGCTCACTTATTATCATTCGACCTGTGTTTGAATCCTGACCGCCGAGGTTGTATTACACAATTATCATGCCTCTTGTACTCTTTGCGGACAGTTTTTTCTGAATTTGATCTCGAACCGAAGGATGATTTGTGGATCATGCACCAAAGCCACTTAAAGGCCATAAAAATTCTCTGCCGCAGATTGTCAATCGAGTTACAAAGATCGGTCTTGCCTGTTTTGAGGAACTCCGGTCTCTGTGTTACTGTAGCAGCACATGCACTACGGGCCGTTACAACATCGACCCCTCCTAAGCAACCCGTTTGGATTGAAGTCTCGACACTATCAGGTCCTTATGTACAAAGTACAGATCATTATCGGGGAAACCCCCACTTATCATAGGACGCAGGATCTGTGGCATTAAAAACGTGCTCAAACCCGCTCAAACGGGCCTCAACACAACAGTTCGCATGTTCAATCAGACAGTCTGGATGCCTGAAAAACTTGCTCTATTCATTCCTTGGCAAACGCCATTGCTTGGTGATTGGCTAAGCCGTAGAACTATTCAGACGTAGGGAGGTGGCGTAAGGAGGGGGTTGTATTCTTCAACATATATCACGACTTTTTCATTGTTTAGCCTTTTCACACTCTTAATTAAAGCTCCCAGAAGCTCTTTTCTGGAAATTAAAACGCCGGATCCAGCTATCAGTATCAAGTGAAGCTGCATTCGCTTGTCATCAACTCTCCGTCGCTCTAACCGGCGCCGCAATTTCGGCGGGATTCAGTCAGCATGCCTCTGATAAACGGCTACAAATACTCGTGGTTAGGCACTCCGATTCAAAGCCCTTCTTGTCAAAGACATAGATCCATGGCAGTATTCTAACCTGGGGTTTAGTGAGCCGTGTATTCGCGGCCACCGAGCGACATCATGTGCACACACCGACAGAGTCCTAATCGAAGTTCGAAAGCCTGGCCGACCATTAGAGAGCTGCGGCCATAAATTAGATAGCTGCTCTTGCGGAAGGCTTCAAGATCTTTTCTCTATAGGAGACAGTAAGCTAGAGATCCAAATAATTCCGTGGCCTCAAACGGATAACAAACCATCAGCGCCGCTTACAGAGCCTTTCGTCGCAACTCCGACAATGGCAGTAGTCACCTCACCGCCAGCCCCGAAACCAAAGCCAAAATTTCGTGCTCGGCCCAAGGATAAAGTGACCAAGAAACCACCCAAGAAGAAGCCCAGTGCTTCTCCGGCACCATCGGCCAGCGAGACATCAGATACTTTCACGGTCCAGAGTCCTGTTTCCCAACCAGCAACGCCAAGCATACCATCACAACAATCAACGATGTGGTCTCCACCACTGCCGCCGATACAACCAGGTCCACAGTCAGGAATAGGCTTCATGCCTTGCCAACCGAATGAAAGACCGCCAATGCAGTATTCGCCAGCACCACCACCAGGCGTCCAAAGCAGAGTTGAGGATATTGCCATAGTATCGAATCCGCAGACGCAGCAGCCTGACCAGAGAGATAGAGGACAGGCTTACATCCGAAGTCAGTATATTAGCGCGGGCCAGAACAGCGGTTGGAGGGCTACGAGGTAGGAAGAGCTGGGCATGGGTTTCTGAAGGAAGTGAGAAATCGAAAAGGGATTCAGCATGGAACGAAGCTAGATGATCCCGATCACCGATGCACGAATCTCTCGCGTGGAAGGTCCGCTGGTGGAAGAGAACTTTGGGACGGCAAGCGGTTTTTTGGGAAGAATAATGTGTTTGTTGGGGGTAAATTTGATGTCCAAGAGCGAGACTATAAGGCAGCCCATTAAATTGCAGAAGGCTCGCCAGCGCGGAAAAACTATCAGCGTACAGCTTTTCAGTCTGAAACATGATTTGATTACTACTCGAAGTATTTGTGCGCAAATTTGACGAGCAGAAAAAACACAAGTGGCGGTGATGAAGGACTGAGGGGGGACATTTCGAGGAAAGAGAAGCATACTAACTTGTGATCCTACCTAGCTTGTGGTGGACAAAAAGCGGCACTGATTATTGCGGATTTTGAATGATCCATACGGCCTGGGTCCTTCAAAATCAGTGCCGCTTTTTCTGTCCAACGCGAGCCAGGAAGCTTCTTGAAAAGTTACCCCTGCCAAGACTTCGCGTAAAACAGTAAAAAGGGGAGGTGCAGAGCAAACTTTCCTTCCCTTGCCCAAATAACGCACGTTTGATTATCATGGATCGGAGCTTACCGAACACAGTGGTTAAAGAAAGAGCAATCCAAAACATGCGGGGGACTCGGGGGGAAGAGCAACCAGCGTAAAATCTACTTCGCATTTCTCCAGGTTCCTCGCTCCCGTCAAGTTAAGCCTACCGCTTTAACTACAGGTACGTAAGCATAACTATTTATATGAGGGATTTGGCTCCAGCTGTCATTTTAGCTAGGTTTCACCAAGATCCCCTATAAGTTAGCCACACTTACCGGCCACTACCCCAAATCGGGCCCGCTAGGTACCTTCTAGTCCGCCCCGCCATGAGGAAGAACCCGATCGCCGCGTCAGTCTTCACACTGTGTCATACAGCTGTTTTTTATCTCTACCACAAATCACAGACACAATGGAATCATAGCTAAGCCCATGCGCAAACATGGCTGAGCACAACATAGGCTTCTGGGGTGGAATGGCCTTGCTGGTCTCCTCGATAACAGGACCAGGGTTGACGACGAGTACGTTCCTCGAGTCTCCGCAAAAAGGTTTACGTACTAATTATCTCCAGTTCCTTTGTTGTTCCAACAAGCAGGATGGCTGACGTACGTGACCTACTCAGTCTGAACGTCGCAACTGAGAGCTGATTGAGAAATGCAGTCCGATCATTGCTTTCCTGCTATTCGGGGTTATATCGGGGTTAGCATCCCTCTTCCTCGTGGAAACAATGTCCACAATCAGGGGCAACGAGTCTTTCCAAGCGAACGTCGAGTACAGCACGGTCGCGCATCTATATCTAGGTAAAAAGGCGCATATCGGTATGCAGATACTGCTATTCTTTGCGTTGCAGAGCGTCAATGTTTCCAGTATCGTGATATCGAATCAGGTGAGCCGCGGTCACTTTGATGACATGTTTGATGGGAGTATCTGACCAGCTAAATCACAGACTGTGGACTCTCTACTTATCCGTCTCTTCCATAAAACCTGCGCTGTTAGTTTTACGAAGGGCTGGGTGTGTGGTAGGTGATTACACTTCCCTGCCTTTCAACACTCACTGACAATACTACAGCTACTGAGGTCACTTCTTCCGGTTCACCATTCGACTCTTATATCCTGTTCTCTTTCGGATACCTTGTGAGTCATATTCAAATATCAAAGTGCTTCAAACTCAGGAAAATAGATCTCTGCTGCAATGGTCCTGCCGCTCTCGGTCATGAGTCTCGCACAGAACATCAAGTTTCAAATGGCCTCCGTAGCAACCTTGTTCTTCGTTCTCGCAGTCTAGATATATCTTTTCGCGCACCACGGACTAGACCAGTCAGTTCCGCCAGTCGGAAACAATCAGAGCACTCTCGTGGGATTCGTGTTGGGAAATTTTGCTTTCGTGAGCATCCATGCCAAGACATTTAATGACCTCGCTAAGCCCCCCTTTTATCAGATCACAACGGTCCCTTCTTTCATCAACGAGCTATCTCGTTCCGTCTCCATCCACAGAACCATTATCTATCCCATCATTTCCTGTGTCATATTATATGTCATAATTGGCTTATTGGGTGCCTCGAGTTTCAACATCAATTCATCATCCAGTATTCTTGCTACACTTGGCGCTTCAAACGAGAACAAAGTCTTGACTATAATAGTCGACATATTGTTTCCAGTGGCTGTTCTCATTACATCTGTACCAGTATTTAGTATTGTCATACGGTACAATTTAGTGCGCGGCAATCTCTGCTCCAATCGTAAGTTTGTTCGTCCAAATATTATTGGCGAAGCTAACCTTCCCCAAGGCTATGCGATATTATGGGCCAGTTTTCTACCGTGGCTTTTGATCATTCCATTTCAAACAGGGGTATGCTCTTTTCCCCAGAGAGTAGTTCCACTGAGAGTTTACTGATCTGATATGTTTTAATCAGCCATGGCTGGTCCTGATCATGAACTGGGCATCCTTAATTTTCGGGTCCGCTACCAACTTTATTCTACCACTTGTACTCTTTTTGCTGTCAAAAATATACTCTGCAAGCACGGCAGATGCTACAGGCGGCGACGTCTTTATCCTCCAAGATCTACGGCCGGACTCGGTAACCTCGAGACGCTCGAGCCGTTCGAGCTTACCACTCCGACAATCGTTACACGACCCTAATCTCCGACCTTTAATCCTCCCACGCCTCATAACAACTCTTGAACCCGATACGCCAGCCTTCAATACCTCTACCACCCCCAGAATAACCCTGGACAGGTCTCCCTACTCGCCCGTGGACAGCGCTTCGGGCGAACATTTTCCAATTTTCAAAAACAGCTTTGAAGATGTAGATATTACGGAACAGGGCGAAAGCAGCGTCTCGAGTCCCCTCCGTGTGATCTATTCTCCAACCGTTTCAAGAAGACCCACCATCGGCTCCTCAGGCCACAGCCCACGACCTTCGTCATCTTCAGCCAGGTTGGGACCAGAGCGGCGCGACAGCCAGACAAAGGGGCACTCACCAACGACATCTGTCTCCTTTAATGGAGTTTTGAGTCCTGATACCGGGGATGTGAGGAGGCGGAGGGGATCATCTGTTACGGCCGGAGGTCAAGCCTCAAGCCCAGATACCAGAATATCCACTTGCCAGCCTGAAACCCGGCCTAGGAGCATCAGCAGCCTCTCCATAGAGGCGAATCAGACTCAGTTACCTACCATTAGTCATTTTGTGGCTCTCATGAACAGGAAATGGTTACGGCCGATTATTGTTGCGAGGTGTTGTCTTGGGATCGTCAGCCTTTGTGTGGTGGGTAATGTGATATATACGTAGGTCATCGCTCTGGGTAGTCTTCTTCCCAGTAACTAACCTTGATATTAGGATTGTTGCGTCTGCGATGGGAAACAGTCCCCTGTCGGGCTAATGGATTTATGTATGAAAAAAAAAGGGAATCCGGGTGAAAACCGCGGGGCAAATGAAAAATTCAGATCAATGACAGATTTCACCGTGTCCACAGCAGAAATTCAAATACGCCGGAGTCATCCACAGCAGGGCGCCGTACTGGCTCCATCAAGTCCTAGATCACTCAACGGCATTGCAATTCATTGGAATTCCTCTAGGATGCGTCCAAACGGGAGCTGAGACTATATATTGCGGATTTTGAATGTCTCGCATATGTACACCACGCGGGACAACCAGAGAGGATGGTCAAAAATCTTCAAGATATACTATGTCGCGAATTTATTATCCATTGTGAGACGATTCGACTTCTCCAAAGAAGTAATTAGTTTAATGCATATTTAACTACTCTCCTACGCCCAAAGACCCTTTTCCAGCCCCGACAATATCCTGCTATAAATGGCAAAACATGGGCTAAAAATAAATCTTTCCATGTATTCGCGCCAACTCCTTCACCCGACTACTCATAGACTTCTCTCTTGACTTCGTCTATCCATTCATTCCCTCTCCTCCATCGGCGTACACTTCCCACACTTTTCATGCACAGGATCATGCTTGTCGCAAGCAGCGAATTTCAAACTTCTTCCACAGATACAGCATTGAAATTCCCGGTGGTGGCGTTCTAGGCTAGGGTCTCTACATGCGGCTATAGGCTTGGGTGGTCTGGGTGGGGATTTGATTTGGATTGGGCTGGATTTTGTGGGGGTTGGTTCTTTCGAAGGGGTCTTTTGGGGTGCCATTTCTGGGTATCGGAGAGTGAGTGAGTAGACTGGGCTTGGAAACCGGTGGGTATGCTTAGTGTGTATTGGTGTTGAAGTGTCGGTAGTAGGAGATGGAGTTAAAGGGCTAGGATTATATACCCTCTTCGCATCAAGGTGATAGAATGATGTTGTGGTTATGTGAATGCATTGGAGTAAGTAATGCTCAGCTCATATCACCAAGTCTATTGCCTGTATTCACTTCCTCCCCATTCACTAAGCCCAAATGACTCTCCCCATCAACTTGCGCATCACTGACTCCAGACCCAAATCTCCAGACTCGAGCATCAATTTTCAACTCCTCAACCGTTCAAGAAATCCCGTCCCTCCCCCTTCAGAATTCTAATTGAAAATATCCCACTCCTCATTCTTATCCCCCCTCGGCTTACACTTCCCACACTTATAATGTACCGGATCATGCTTCTCGCACTTCTCAGCCTCTAGCTTGCGGTTGCAGATACAGCATAAAGGATCCATATCCTTGCGTGTGAGACGTGTGATCTCTGCTACCCTGCCTCTTTGATCTGGTTTCTTGGGTGGAGTCTTGTTGATGGGTATTGGGTCGGATTTTGGGCGGGTTGGTGGTGAGGTTTGGGGGACAAATTTGGGAGGCATTGTTATTGACTTGGGAGAAAGTGGCGCGGGACTTGGGTGATGTGTGTATTGGTGGTTGTAGAAGTGGTGCTGGTGGAAGAACAGAATGTTTAAATAGAAATATAGCAAGATATAGTCACGAAGTGAATGTGAATGTATTCAGTAAATCCCCTTATCTACATTCATCTCCCAAAATCACGCTGAATCTCCAAAGCAAGCCCCCATTCACAAGTCCCCAGCGAAATTCCCTTCAAAGTCCTCTCGGAAAGTCAAAATAAGCACGTTGACCCGAATTCTCCTTCAGCTTCGTGTTGTCTTGGGACTTAGCATCCTGCTTCGTCTTGTCGTCGGTCTTCGGCTTGGTGTCTGGTTTGACTTCGGCGGTTTGCTTGGGCTTATCGCCTTGCTTCTGAGGTGTAGAGTTGTTCTGCATGCTGTGGGCTTGTGCTCGAGCGTTGTGGAACATGGGTTGTTGTGATATGAAGTTATTGGTCCTAGCCGCGAGGTGCACCAGGTGTGGTTGTTTTGATGAATCAGAGGGTTTATGTCTCGCGAACGGAAGGTAGAAAGACAGGCTTTATATAGAGCGGAAGTCTTGCACAAAAGGACTCTGGTGCTATTCAATATATCTGATGATTCAGAGCCCGACTTCCTGATCATACATAGATGATTGGCTCAATCCTCGTCTATTCGGCGGATTTGGTGACTTTAACTCAAAACGTGCAGCCACTACTGTAATTACAGGCCTCAAAATTGGTGAAAGTCCCCTGGTACAATAGACCTTCGTAAATATGACAGAGGTAGTTCGGTATTTTCAGGGAAGAGAAAAAGTTCGTGATGAGGTGGATCTGTAGGGAGGGAGAATAGAATAAAGAAAAAGGCTCAAATCCGCATTTGCTTCAAATTTCGAACCTTGAGATTCACCCCTAGCTCCAGAAACAATTATGATTGCATTATAAAGTCCCACGAGAAATGAGACGACGTAATTCGATTTGGGGGGGGGTGGCCTGGTCCACTCATATATTCCTCCCCTCGTCCTGGGCATCACACAGACCAACTATCCAAAACTACCCCCCACACCCTCTTCTACTCGTTCTCAATCACGGATCCTCAGGCCAAACAACCATACGAGCCCCCCTCCTCACAAACTCCGCTGCATCTTGGCTCGTATACGTGACCTCCTCTGCCTTTCTCGCTACAGGTGCAACTTTCTCGTCTTTGATGCTAGGAAGAAGATACTCTTCGTCTGTGGGTACGGCGGTAGTGCTTGCACCTCGGTGGGAAAAAGACGCGGCGTCGCTTGCTGTGTAGGTGTTGGTGGAAGAGGAAGAAGTGGGTCTTGAGGGGGCGGTTGGAGACATTGCTGCGAGTGGGGATATTTTTGAGAGGACTATATATAGAGGGGTGGTTTTGGGGAGTTTTGACGTTTTGAGCATGCTGATTGGATTCTTAAGTGAGTGATCGGAGGGTTTGAGATTTATTTTTTGTTGGGGAAGGAGTGATTGTGGCAGTGAATAAATGCAGAGGAATGAACTACGTTCCTCAGAAAGCTTTTATGCTTCTTTTCGATTAACGTACACCACCCATCTTTAGCAAGAGGTATGCGGGTCACGTTTAGTGATTGGGTGCGAGGTAGAGATGTCTGACACGTCAGACCAGCGGCTCTCGCAAACATTGGGCCATCAATCGTGACTTCGTATTGTAGACAAACGAGGAGAAGGCATGAACAATACAGTAAGCAATGTAATACCCAAAAGGTTGAAAGTGACATGAGAAAAAAGTACGCCACGTGCTACGAGAGAAGCACGATAAGCAAATCAAAGCAACGCACGAAATTCCCACGAGACACCAAACTAAATTGCTTTTATGATGTTTTTGCCTGCCATCCTAGTTTATTTCACATCATGATACCACCAACATAGGAATTAATGAACCATCAAATTGACGAGTCCAAAAGCATGCCATCTTTGTTGACCGACCGAGGTCTGAGCGCTGGAAAGACAAAATTGCGAAGAAAGCCAACCGCGAGTCTCTAGAACACTCTAGTTGACCTCCTCGATCTTGGCCTTGCCGGCCTCCTCATCTTCCTCAAGCTCTGGCATCTCCTCATCGTCGTCATCGTCCTCTTCCTCACCCTCCGCATCGCCTCCCATTCCTGCACCGCCGAGCTTGGAGAAGTCGATGCCGCCAAAGTCACCTCCTGCACCGCCCATCATCGAGCTCATGTCGCCCATACCCGGCATGCCACCCATTCCGCCCATGTTACCTGCTGGTCGTGTTAGCCTTGCCATAAATTCCTAGGATGCGCGGTGTGAAATACCTAGGTCGTCCTCAGGAGCCTCGTCTTGCTCGTCCTCATCAACCCACTTGTCGAAGTCGGTCTTCAGGAAGTGGACCTTCTTTGCGTCCTTCAGCAGCCTTGGCCAGAACTCCTCCTTCAGCTCCTTCTTTCGCAGGACCATCTCGATGTTCTTGGCGGTGTGGTTTATCTTGCTCTCTTGCGTGTCGATCTCGCCGTAGAATTCAAGCTCGACATGGTAGTCTCTCTTGAGGGAGTCCGAGTGGCCGGTGAAGCTGAGGGAGGTCGGCTTCAGGTCGAGCTTGAGCTTGGAAGCCTGGACATCAGGGACGCTAATTGTCAGGTAGATGAAGTTCTTGGCGGCTTCGGTCTTGTTGGATCGTTGAGCCCAAAGGACTATTGCATAGGTTAGCTGTGTTCGCGAGAGCGGTCTTTAGAAAGGTCGGTTGTGACATTGGCAGTAGGCTTTGCTGTCTGGTGGAGAGGTTGGTGCACAGGAGCTGGAGTAGCTCTTCATGCAGGGTCAAAGCTCGCTGGCTTACCTTCTGGAGTCGCTGCCATTGTTGATGCGGTGGAGGGGAGTCTCAAAAATGTAGAGGAGACGGGAGAAGTAATTTAGCTGAGATTTGTGGTGGAGAGGGATTGTTGGAGTTGCGAAAGGAGGATAGGTACTTTGGTGGTGGTGAAGTTCAAAGGTTGCTAGAAATTGAAGCGGCGGTGGTGGTGGTGGTGGTGCGGTTTGCGGTGCGTAAGGCTGCGAGCCGATCGTCGAAGAGCAAAGAATTGCAACGAAAGGCCTCTCTGTCTCTGCCTCTCAATACGAGCAGGGGTCGCAAAGACAATCACAATCCGCGCATCCCTGCAGAGCTGAGTATTTGTGTGAAAAGGATGCAAATGAATTATAAAATAATATAAATCATTAACAAGATATATCTCATCTACTGTGTGTATACAAAGCCGTCTATATTAACGCAATCAAGTCCCGTGTCCCCCGTCCCCCATTGTTCTCTGCCCCACGTTCCCACGTTGAAGTGAGGCTCTGGTGCACCAGGTGCTCCCGCTCGCCGTAGTCGCCGTAGTGGCCGATGCGATGCGTCAAGGTCAAGGTTACTGTAATGGCTTGGCGAATTCTCGAAACATACAAACCTGACGACACTCTAACCAGCCACCTTCAGCTCCTGGGGAATAACTTCAAGGGCGACTTTCTGCAGCAGGGCATCGTCTCTGCGAGCGAATTCTGATATCTGCGGTCAAGATGGAGTCCATCAAAGCCGTCTTCTTCAAGCCCGATCCCCAAGCCCAGGTCCGTCATCTCTTCCCCTCCATGCCGGCCTGCCCCGCAATAGCAATAACTGACCCTCATCCAGGTCAGGAAATGCAACCAGCTGATCCGACAGAACACACGGAAACTCGATCGCGACATTGCCCAGCTCAAAGTGGTCGAAAACAAGGCCCGGACCAGCATCATCCAGGCCAACCGCCGAGCGCAAAAGAACCCCTCACAGGCCAGCCAGGCCGCGAAAGATACACGTATATTCGCCAAGGAACTCATACGGATACGCAAACAATCTACAAGACTCATCACGTCCAAAGCACAACTCAATAGCGTCTCTATGCAGGTCACAGAGGCATTTGCAGTGCGCAAGATCGAGGGCAGCATCAGGTCAAGCGTGGGCATCATGAAGGATGTCAATAGTCTTGTACGGCTGCCCGAATTAACAGGCACAATGAGAGAATTAAGTCAGGAGCTGGTAAAAGCAGGCGTAATAGAGGAGATGGTGGGAGATTCGCTGCCGGAAGAAATGGAAGATGACGAGGAAGAGGCCGAGACGGAGGTGGATAAGGTGCTTGGGGAGATTCTACAAGATCGTATGGGCAAGGTGGGCGCGACGCCGAATTTGCCAACGCCCGTACAGGAGCCTGTGGCGGAAGAAGAGGACGAGGAAGATGGGGAGGCCACACTACACGAGATGCGTAACCGGTTGGAGGCTCTTAAGAGCTAGAATGATTTCTATATATAAAGCGACTTTCATGGTATGGAGTTTCGGTCTGGATTTGGGCCGTTGGGGGATTTTATTTCAGGACCTGTGAGGATCCCGCCTAGATGTACATAATCGCGATTATGGTCTCCACGAATCATCAGTGTGGTGTTATGCATCTTAGTCTCTTCCCTTTTCACTGATTCCCAGCTTTTAAACAGTGCGCTGCTATACCCCGGTTTGACCTTTTTGGCTTTGTGCTACTCTTTCGCATGTCATTCCTCAAGTCGCATGGGCCGGCACCATTGCCCCAGTGTGATATCGGGGTTTTCGAGGTCTTGAATCTATCTATGTTAGGCACTTTGTAAGATCATTCATCACCGCGCCGCGTTTTTGCGTTTCGTCTCATCCGTTGACAGCCATCTTTTAGTCTACCATACAAGTGAGACAGGTGTGACGGACATGACGGACAAAGATTCGTTGATTACGAGCGTTACGTCGATGTCTAATTAATCCTTGAATCATGACCTGCCGCCATGTGTGTCTGCCCACAATCCTGTTTTTCCTCTTTCTGTTCTTACTCTCATTTCATGAATTGTTCTTCCATTTCCTTCTCCAAGCAATTGCGACTGCGTCTTGCAGTAATTCCTCAACATGCGTTGCCAATACATCATTTCCACGTTTCTCCTCGCTGTCCTGTCCCTCGTGGGCACGGGCAGTGCGACTGCGACAATGTATGACCCCAATCTCACCGCCGAGACATGGAAATACCTACTCAAGTACTGGGAGGAGCAAGCAAAAAAGCTTCCCGAACTGTTCAACGTCACCTATACCAAGCCGGCCCAGAAAGATGGCACTCCTCTTGTCACAATCACAGTCACACCCCAAGGACCAAATGACACCCCGGACGCCGAAAGATTAGTTATCTCTTGCTTGGAGGCGCACTGCTTGTCTCCTGAGCAGACAAAGGCGTTCTGGGTTGAGATGTCCAAGCTGGATTGGGGACAGGTGTGCACAGCTGGAAATACCAATTTGGAATTCCAGTACCAGAATGGCCTTATCGTCCCTGCGACAGTCGGAGCCAAGCCAGAAAAGGTCACCAAGTGCAAGAGAGCAAAGCTCGATATCCCGGACCAGACGGCTGAGAATGCAATGGAGCTACAAACGGCCATGGAGGCTTTCAAAAGTCCAAATCTGACCAACACCAAGATCATCTTCTCATTCATCGATTCCAACGGCACCATCCACGAGTTTCCGGTAAACCTCCAGTTTACGCCCCCCTCTACTACTCGCAAATAACCTACTTCTGCTTCCACTACCACGGCATACCCAGCCCCAACTGAGAGCGACGAACACAAATGGCCTTTGTATTTTTGTATAAACCACCGACAATCTGAATAATGGCCTCTTCCAAACCAACTACCTCCTGCTAGGAAATTTTTGCCATTCGTTTTATGGCTTACTTGCCTCTTATATAACAAGACATAACGCAACCGGCGTTGGTGTTCGGGGTTTGGCGTCTGTCTGTTGGTTTGTCTTGGGTTCCTGGGAGCTGAAGTCTGGAGTCAGTGGCTGGGATTGCGACGTTTGACTTCTGTCGTTGCATTAGTTGTTGGAGTCTGGAGTCCCAGGCTGGTGTCAATATTAGCGTGGCGTATGAATTGTGCGACGATTGAAAGGCCTTAAGGGTGATGCGTTATTATCTGTATCGGTATTTGCACCACTTTGCTTGATCGAAAGCCGAAGATCACCTTCCAATAAAAGGCGAGCTGCATAGCTTTGTGGCCTTACTTTTCCTTTGATATTTGGGTAAAACTACATGCATATAAAAGCGTCGTGGTACATAGAGCACACACTCCAACTGCAGTATTTCCTCACATGATTTTCACAACACTTGCACGTGCCGCTTCTCCATCTTCATCATTTAAAAAACCATAATCGTCGAAAAGAACGAAACGTCAAAACTCCCCAAAATCTTCTCCACAAGCCTGACAAGTCAGGACAAGCAATGAAAAAAAAGGGGTGCCCTACCCATTCGACTGCCCAGCCAAGACGATACCTGGATCCATGCAGGTAGAATAGCAAAACAGAAGCTTGGGAGGTGAAGAAGAAAAGAGAAAAAAGTGAAAGGGGAGGAGAGAGGCCTTCTTTTATAGATATCCTGTGCGGCTAAATGGGGCTAAAATTTCATTATTACGTCGAGTTTTCTCTGGCTGCAAATTTTGTGACTGACACATGGTTCTCATGACGTTTACAGTATTAGAGTAGTGATGAAGTTAAAAATTCCGAAACAAACCGCTTCAACCTGTCAGAACTGAGTTCGGCTTGTGCTATCATGTCGATAGCCCCGCTTCAGTCCATGGTACCGATCCCACAAATCGTGACGTCCCAGAATAGAAATTCCCTTACATTGTACCACGAACTCGATTTTACCTTCCTTCAAACTCACACTAAATGCCTAAGTAGGAGATCCCTTTCCAGCCAGTCCCTTAGCCCAAGCCCTTCGGCTCATCGCTGCCAAAAAGTTAAAAGTTAAGGAGACCTGTAATTATTAGCAGCACCAAGCCAAGAACGACCGTCGTACGGGAACGGCAATTTGAAAGAACTACATATTCGCCTGGAAATAACTGCCGGAGAAATAACTGCAACAAAATCGATGGGATTCCGGAATAGTTGAAGTCGACTTTGGAAGTGAGGTAGGATTCTATCATTAGAGTATTGTATCGTCTCACTTGGTTGGCCGCCGGTTGATCTTCGATCCATTTTTGCTTATCTTGGGCATACTGAATTCTTAAAATCTCCGAGAGAGTAAGAAGTGAAACGAGAGCAATTTGCACCAGAGCGTACTGTGCGCTCAAAGGGGAGATATGATGATAGACTTCCGTCCTTTTTGGACACAGCTAGCTTAAAAGCTATCATCGGCTGGTTTTTGAGACGGAGGAATGAGGAAATGAAGGAGACAGAAATGATGATGTAGAGACAAATCATAGTAGAATAATTTTGATTATTGCCAATCTACCGAGTGAGACGTGAAGATTGCGAGCTATTTTTATCCTACCAAAACCTAACTTGATTCTTCGAAATAGTTTGCATCATTGGACGACGCAAATCCATCTTTTCCGAGTTACACTGAACTGGAACTTGACAAAACCGTCGCCTACTTACCGTTATGACAATGTGTAGTTCATGGCGTTGGCAGATCATCCACATTAACCTACGACTAGGTATGTTCAAAGATGATGGAACACTTGAAGTGTTTCGCTATTATCAGGCACTCAGGTTCTTCGGGTCGGTCGAAAGTATTGGGACAGGCGTCTTGTGTCTAGTTTCGGGTCTATACTTTTTGGCGCTGGGTTAGGGTTGTCACCCATGTAGTCATGCATCTATTTTGATTATGGCAAGATACGGGGAGGTGACGAAGGGTACGGTATCGAAGACTGGGTCTAGATGACGTCGCGAGTTGGGGAGGGCCTACAGCGTTAGTAAGTTCTAGTCACTACCTTCGCGACCAACGTTAGTAACAGATTTCGGGCTCGAACAGTCGACTTGGCTGGCGTAAGACCTTCTACCTGTAAGTGAGTGACTTCGTCATCACCACGCATGGATGGCAGACAAAAGACATACGACCAGGAACGGGTGTTCCCTCCAACAGAAAACGAAGTAGCTAGCGACTGACTACTCCTAAGCTGCTAGGCCAAGAATGAAAGAGTGGCGATAAAAGAAGCCCATGAAGTCCCCCGCGAACTCCCCGAAGACTTTTTGCCCATAGCTCGTGCGTACGGGGTTTGAATCCAGATGATGCAACAAAATGCACCTCCAACTGTCCATGCTTTCGTACCTCAGGCAAATTTATTATTCCCACCGTGTCATAACGCATATTCGAGATTGTGTACCCAGAAGCCTTCACAGTCTCAAACAACAACAGGCCCGTTAACACCATTGACACCATTGATTAATTCCTCCTTAGGCTGCACATGTAATTCGCTAGCCTGCGCTGTCTTTGCGTGCTTGGTGAGGCCTTGTCGAATTCTCAAGACACTGTCGACGATAACGGCATCAATGCCTTCTTTAACTTGCAACTATTTGACGTTAGCATTAGAAAAGGCGGGTGGATGCGGGGTACGTACGTTGACTTTCTCGGTATCATTGTTCAGCGTTCCGTAGCTAACACAAACCAATCCATTTTCCTTCACAACCCCGACTAATCGGGGACTATTGATCAGAGGCTCAGCTGCGCTCACAATACCAAGGAGGTTCCAGCGGCTAGCGAAGCGAATTGCTTCTTGCAGACTGCTCGCTCGGATATCCCCGACCTTGCTGACACCTGCATCTGTCAGAAACATAATTGGAATGTTGGGCTGCTTGAAGCTCAGCAGAAGGCAGATGTCGGGGTTGAAACTGCTGAAAATTATCTTGCGCTTCTTGCCGAGATCGTAGACCTTAGTCAGTACAGTATCCACGAAGCTATTGAGTTCAACGGCGTAGGTGTCCATCTCTTGCTCTTCGGACTCGTGTAACATGGGATACTTCATTTCGATATTAAATCCCACACCTCCGTCAATCTTTTTGAGCATCTCTTCTAAGGTCGTGAAAGGTGCGTGGATAAAGTTGCCACGAGAGTTGGCTTTATACCCCTTTGCTTTGAAATCTCGGGTATACTTCATCCTCTCTGCCATCTCGTAGTCTGGAATTCCGTGACCAAGAGATTGAGATCGCACACGCTCAGCACCCCGAACAACGCGGAAGCCCGGGCCCTCTTTTGGTGGAGAAGGAGGCCGTGATGGCCGGGGTGTAGATTCGTTGACATGCAAGAATTGCTCTAAAGTCAGGGTGTGAACTGGTGCATCGATTCCGGTCTCACTGACCAGGAAGTCGTGGTAAATGACTGGAACGTGGTCCTTCGTAAGCTGCACATCGAATTCAATATACTCCGCCCCCAGGTTTGCTGCTGCAATAAAAGACTGTAGAGTATTCTCTCCGAGCTGAAGAGACCTATTTGAGGTAATGTTCTTTCCAAGACCCCTATGTCCTATGAGCATAGTGGAGGACACTTCTTTCCAGTATGTCTGCTTCGCAGTGACTTCCATATTCGGATGGGAGAATGGAGTTATGATGAGGAAGTTAAAATTGACACATCCAATAACTTCTAGATCCGTGCTCATAATCGGCACACTGACATCTCCTTGAAGATTCATACGCTTCAAACCAATCGCTTGCTTGATGTTGGAGAGAATTGCAACGCCCCTTCCCACTTTGTTCTCATGGCTTCCAGAATAAGTAGGGACGATGTCGAAATAAAGTTTGACTTTCGACACGTCGGCCGTAGAAAACAACATAGGTTCAGTGGAGATGTTGTCTTGAACTGGTAAATCGATAGTGGTCGGCTCACCTTGGGCTCCACTCGCGGTGATGACGACAGACAGAGCTGTATCTAGCTGGGTAGAATGTGCTTCTGAAATAGGGATATTTTCCAACTTGACGGCTGGAACGTCTTTTCTCATGTCCATCGATCCCAAGCTAACGAGAACAAGACTTTCATCCTTGAGATAGCGATGGCCAAAAGTCTTGACTGGTTCGGTGGTTCGGACGATGTGATTGGCGCTCTGTGATCGAAGTGCTTCCATAGAAGATGTATTGGGAGGAGACGACGAAGCGGTGCTGCCAGAGTCCTCTGAATCGCTGCTCAAATTGCCTGAGGCTTCCTGTAGCGTCCTCGCAATATCTATATGGCCTCTTAATGCTGCATGCTCTCGAGCAGTCCAGCCTGAAGCGTCACGTTTATTAACATCGGCACCGGCTGCGATCAGCATTTCTACCACCGAAAGATGGCCATCAACAGATGCTACATGGAGGGGTGTCCAAGAAAATGAATTCTCCGCGAGTTCGATATTAATTTCTTGGTCGGCCGTACCATGAAGTAAAGTCTTGGCGCACTCTGCATGTCCGAAACGGGCAGCAATGTGTAGAGCAGATTCACCTGTCTCATCTTGCCAATTAATATCGACACCAGCATCAACGAGGAGCTTGACGATGTGAGTGTGGTTTGCTTTCGTAGCAAGAGCAAGGACAGCACTTGATTTCGAGATGTCTCTCCTCATGGCTGCTTTATCGTCGTTCGATCCTTGCCAGTTCTCTGCTTTCAAAAGAGCCTGTGTAGTGAGTGGGTGACCTCCAATCACACTCAAATGGAGTGGCGCTAGTCCTTCGCTATCTTGCCACTCTGGAGCATCAATGCCATGTTCGACATTGAACTGACCCCAGTCTTGCATGCGTTTCATGACTACTCCGCATATGACAACAAAGCCAAACTGGGCGGCATAGTGTAAAGGGAAGCGGCCATAAGTGTCTTTGCTCTTCAGTGCGGCTCGTTGGTGAGGCTCGAGCGAGTCAAGAACATAAGCTAAAAGCTGAACTGAGTCGTCATCAATGCTTAACAAGCTGGACTCCTTTAGTCTGCTGGGAGCTGGTCCGACGGGCGGGGTAATAGCCGGAGTGAGGAACTTCATATGACCCGGCTCGTTCTTGACCTCGAAATTGGCCTTGGGCTCGGATTTTGCACGTCCAATGGATACAACGAGACGGTGCAGGCAATTTCGGCCATTGATGTCATCTGGCTCGTCCAGAGATTTGATGTCTTTCAGGAAGAATTTGATGGATTTTTTGGACTTGCACGAAATAGCCCTCTGTAAGAGATTGACAAGCAATCTCTGCATTCCAGGATCTCCAGGATCCAAATTGGCCTCGGGAAGGGTCTCTTTTAAAATAGGAACATCGTCATTTCTGATTGCCCCCTCTATGGTATCCAGAAGACCATGTGGCAAGTCGACGATGGAGCGAGAGGATACTCGTCTGATTGTATGGACCGATCGAATAGAGGAGGTCTCATCGTGAGGCTTGATCTCACCCAAAGTTTCCAACCACTCATTGGTAGTCTTCACGGCTTTCGTCAGAGTTGCGTTGGTTGCAAAAGGCTTCGTGTCCACCTTGGAGGCCAGGTATCGCTGCTGGGTGCAGACGTTCGGGACCTTCTTATCGAGCTTCTTGGTGATCTTGACGAAACCTCTCCTGTTCAACTCTCCAAAGCCTTGCAACTTTCGTAATTGTCCTCGGAGCTCTAGCAGAGCACCCATAATCTCTTCAATCTCATTGCGATCCAACCCTTCGAGGCCGTGTTCTGATGTCGCATATCTCTCTTGCAGTAATTTCAGTCGGCGGGAGGCATCTGCGAACTTCTTGTTGTAGAAATCGTCGACTGTATCGAGGTTGCGGTCTAAAGAGAAGAAGAATTCTGGAGCTCGAGGTTAGCTAGCTGTAGACAAACATGCTTCGAGGAGCTACATACCAGCCAAGTCGACGTCGTTGCCAGTTTTGGCGGTCGCAGCAGCAGCTTTAATAAGCTTCTTCAGTCCCTTGTAGTTGATATAGGATGCTGACCACTCTGGGACTTGATTGCGGGGTAGACTGCGAGGGAAGGGTCAGCATCGGGTCCATGGCAGGTGACGGGTGGAAGAAGTAGAAGTAGAAGCAGCTATATTTATTGGGTTGACTTACTTGCGTCCAAACTTCATCGTGTCTATAATTTTGATGATGCTACTCCTCTGGATTTGTCCTTCGTTTAATCTTCAAGGCGTCGAGGGGTGGCCAAAGAGAACAAAGCTGGAATGTGTGTACGTGAAATTCACAGTACAATTGTTACAAAATCCCGTGTAAAAGACGCTAACTCGGTCGGTTGTTATCGACGGGGTATCGAAATCGAGCTTCTTTGGTCAAATAACAGTGTGCCCAGGAAAATCGCCATTCAGTCCGTTTTCAAATTTGTGTTCAAGGTCTGGGAAGGATCGGAGAGGCGGGCCTCGGGCGCAAAGTGAAATGGCTGAGCTCAGTACAGGGCAGCGCGGCGCTGTCTTGAATGTGGTGAATTACGGTAATAATATTGGGCGATCGAGAGTTCTTAGGGGTCTTAGGTAGAGGGTAGAGTAGAGTGGTAAAAAGGTGTTGTGGTTGCAGGTCTCGAGGAGCTCTGAATGTCGAGAGTTATAAAGCGTGGAGACGAAAGCTACAGCGATTCGTCAATGCCAGTTTCGGGGGTTTTTTTCTGCCACCACCGGTCGCTTCTTTGTCCAACCGACACCTGGAGACTTGGTCTTGGCTGCACAAAGACAAATGCAACGACACAACGCAACGCCAGGAATTAAATGAATTAATTACAGGAATCTCGCAGTCTGGTGTAAATCATGCTCAGTACTTACGGATGTAGCTCATTCAGGAGTTTGATACTTACCGCTGGATGAAGTTTCGAAAGATATTTTTAGATTAGAGGTCTGTCACTGTATTCCTTGTTAGTGCTCACACCGCCTTTCAAGTTCATGCCGCCGTTAACCCCGATCAGCAGGTACAGAGTCAGAGACAGCCCACTAACTGCTACGAGTCATTTCAATGTTTCTGTGAAGGCCCCTAAGTCATCTGAAATACATCGACGACAAAATGATATCAGAAACTTCAACACAACAAACAGCCTGGTCCTGTACTGTACTCTTAATTAAATCTCATCCTCGACTGCGAATTCGGACATAAACTGAAGGAGCGGGGAACACGGGTGACATCATATTGGCCAGAATGCAGACCAATCCTGTGGGGTTATCAAAGGCTTCAAGGGTACCGGCAGCGGACCCAGCACCCAGCCATTAAAATGGAGGCACAGCAGTAACAAATGTAGGCAGCCGCTCCCTTCGCAGGTCAGATCGGAGGGGGGGGGAACAGTCGCTCTGAGCGGCTAGGTGCCGCAAAGTTCTTTCGGTGTCAGTAAGTTTCCTCAGGGGCATATGTAGATATCGATATATGCCTCAGCAATTTTCCAGTTGTAGCGGTGGAAGCATCATGTTCCACAGCGAGCGATGAGGACCAGTGAAATATTCGTGCCATGATATATTGGAAATCCAGACTTTGAGGTCGACATGCTCGTCCTGGTAATCCTGGGTATCTCTGTAAAATGCAAATTCCTTAGGTCCTTACCATGCTCTATGATCTCTTCCACGACCACGACCATGACCTCCCCTTCCCCCACGACCGCCAAATCGGCCACCCCCTCCTCGTCCTCCACCTCTACCATACCTACCATTTGGTCTATCCTCAACAGATCCCGGCCCATTCCTCATTCTCTCGTGCTTTTCATCCTCAGTGGCAAAAAATTTGTTCTCAATCCCCACCAAGTCACAAAATTGTTGCATTTGAGGGTTGTTGTACTCAACAGGCCCCTCATTTACAATCTCCGGCGTTCCCACCTGATAAATGGGAGCAGTAGTGACAAAATTCTCTGGGATTTCCAGCCTGCCTGCTTTGACAATGTGATCATCCACCCATTCTTGCTCCTCGTCTATACGGGATCGATAGGCATCCTCTCCAGGATTCGTTATAGGCGGCGCAGTTTTGTTTCCCAGAATGATATCTGGAGCAAACACTCGGGTAATGGCCAACCATTCGGGGTCGTACTCAAACTTGGGCTTCGATCTGGAAGTTGAGCTGGGGAGGGAAGCCTGGGGATCGGATTTCTTATGGGGGTAGACTTCGAGGAGTTGCAGAAATTTCCGGCCTGGTAAGCATTTGTCTAATGCAAGGAATCTAACGATGCGATTAGTGACTTCGGGCGGTGTTGGCTGTCCTGGTACCTGTCGACGAGGATGTGCGAAAAAGGCCGCAGGCAGTTGTGCGCGAAGTTCGGAGGGAACAGCAGAAGAGGTTGGAGCCATGGTGGAGATACCTCCCTCATCCGGGTCAATTTCACCTTTATTTGTGCCAGAAGATGAACCATTGGCTATGACAGGCTTTGCTGGCGGTATTTCTTCGTCGTCCATATCAAGGTCTATCTCATCCGCGTTGTAGGTGGTTGCTACTGCCACAGGAGGCTCCGCGCTCGTTTTTTGAACTATCTGAGCTTTCGGTATCCCCGTGAGTTCTGGGGGGTCTTCGTAGGATTTCGTAGCTGCAAACTTGCAATGCATATGAGCCGCAAACCAATATGGCGGTCGAAGACGGTCCATCACATACGTCGCCGCTGGGTTGCCTAGGGTCCCATCCTTAGATTCTTGTTCGAAATCTGGTTTCATGCGCCATAACGCCCCCGAGTTTCCATGGTTTTCAATTGCTCGAGGCCAATCATGGCTAATACCGATGTCGACTTGGGACTTCAACAGGAGGAGTTTGCGGGTGTCAATTTCCCTTACATGATAAATGGTTTTGATGTCGTCGGAGTTATAGGGTAGTCGTTCGTAGTGATGCTTGTTGTAGTCTCTCCCCTTCCATATGCCCGACATGCCCGCAATTCGTACTCCACCGAGTCGTACCACACTGGCTGCTCCCATATAATAGATGTTCGGTGCAACCCAGCCTCCATAGAAAAGCTCCCAAAGGTGACTGCTAGCCTCATGATTTCCTCCAACGAAGATTGTAAGATATGGTGCTTTCACAGCCCCGCTATAGTACCTATGGAAGTCACCAATCTCACGGTATTTGACTGGGCAAGACATGACAGTCAGGTCGGAGGCATTTCGAACTGCCTGGGATTATTAGCTGCTAGTATTCTAGACTACCTGCACCTTCGAGGGGTGTTTTGGGGAGAAAATACCTGGAAGTCTCCTCCAATAATGAGGAGGTCAACACCATCCCAGCCTCGCACCTCGCATGCCTTTTGTACAGAGGTATAGATAGCATCTAACGTGCCGTGGCCCTGTTCAATAACATTATAGATTTATACTACAAACAGAAGATTCCGGATTTGAACGTACGCATCCTTCAACTGCGATTCGCAAGCCTTGCACTTCTCCCAGTTCTGGAGCGGGGTTCATTATGGAGACGGAGCTTTGGGGATGAATCTCTCTCTACCCCTTGAGAATAGACGAATTATCGAAGGGGGTGTAGCAGTGCTTGTCAAAGATTCATCGTGTAATCATCTGGTGGGTAGGCGGTTTGGTATTTCTGGGTCTAGTCATGGCGGCCTTGTCTGATGTTTGAAGGTTTTGGTCGCTTCCCCGAAAGAATTTTGAATTTACCTGAACAACCTCAGTTACACAACGCGTCGCCCTCACCAACCAGCTTGACAGTCGAACTCGATGCAGCAATCATGGCATCTCCTGAATTATCGGCGCGTCTACGATTCCTGAATGATGCCGCGCATCTCCTTGCAACATCGGCGCCTGAGACCTCAAGGCACCTCATGTCGCGACAGCACCTACTCCTCTCCGATAGCAACCTCGATCATGTAGAAGACCAGAAGCCCAGGGCTTGCTGGGCATGTGGTACTATTATGATCCTTGGATGGAATGGCACATTTGAAGACCCGCGGGCTAGTCGAAAGAGCACGCTTCGCGGGAAAGCCTTGAAGAAGAAAGCTATGGTTTACACATGCGACTGCTGCAGCAGAAAGACTCGATTTCCCATTCCTCCTCCGCCCAAAATCTCGAGATCGAAGTCTGCCTCGTCGAAAGCTATGCCAGTATCAGCGTCTACCTCTTCAAACAAACCACAACCAGTGGGATCTCCTGCATCTAGCCAGCTCTCGAACCCCAGCAGCAAGAAGCGGGCGAAGAGCAGGAAGCAAGGGAGCTTATCAGCAATCCTTGCGAAACAGAAAGCGTCGCAGGGAGCCTCTGGATCTGGCTTTGGGCTTGATTTGATGGACTTCATGAACAATGGCTGAACGATGGGGCTTTGTGAACATCAAAAAAATCGCTCCACGAGGCAAGAACTCAAGTCACGGTACTACACGCCAATATCCCTTCTGGGACTTGCTGGGGAACTCTTAGATGCTATAACTGAATTAGGATCCTAGTGCTGGTGGCAGGGCTCGGCAGAAAATGTATCGCCTTCCTGTAAGTTCATCAGGCTCTACAGCTACTACATTTTCTGATCCTGGGTTTCATAGCTTACGTATAATATTTTTAGGGGGATCTCTTACAGAAGAGTAGGGCATGGAAGTCCCGAATAGAATATGCCTGCCTTCCAGGAGCAAGTAGGTCTATCGATTGTCAGAATTCGAGATCGATTCTCTCTTCCGCAATTACTTCTGCCTTTCGTGGAATGGCAGATGCTCTTACTGTACCTCCTGTCCTGCCTTATTTTCTTTGTCAAGAATTAAATTTATTTTCCTGGGAGGATTGTTATCTTCATCCTTAGATTGAACCAAAGACAAAGATCTTGCTTGTTACAGCGAGTGTTTACCTCAGAATATTTCCCACCACAACCCCAATCTCCATATTAATCTGAATGCATGTCGTAGATGGGGCTATCCTAACACTTGTTCTCCGATCATCCTCCTTGAAATACTATCAATCTTCCATTGTCTTCGATTTGAAGCCTTGCCTCAGCCTGATCGACAGGGGTGTCCGTATAAATTCAGCCTTATCGCAAAAACTTTTTATTTGTAACCCCTCATTGCAACACCCCACCAAAGATTTCCAACCCAAGAAAATACCAAAATGGCAAGCAATACTAAGGAAGACCCTCAGCCGGACGGCGCCGCTTTCGACCATTTCTTCGATAGCATCGGCAAGAAGGCAGAAAACCTCACCATCAACGAAGATGGCAGACCCACCGCCAACGGTACTGAGTCAACATCCCTTGCCTCGGAGGAGAAGACAGATGATGAGCCAAAAGTGGTGGATGAAATAGAGAGTCTGTGTATGAACTGTCATGAGAATGTATGTGTCCCAATGTGCCCCAAGCTTGCATGATCTGACTTGCGCCTCAGGGAATTACACGCCTCCTCCTTACTCGAATCCCCTTTTTCCGCGAAATTATATTAATGTCCTTCTTCTGCCCCCACTGCAACTTCAAGAATTCCGAGATCCAATCCGCAGGCGAAATCCAACAGAAAGGCTCCCGGTACGAACTACGTCTCACATCGGCCGCGGACTTCGCCCGCCAAGTGGTCAAGTCAGATACCTGCATAGTCAAATTCATCGAGCTCGATATCGAGGTGCCGGCTGGCCGAGGGCAATTGACAAATGTAGAAGGATTGCTTAGCATGATTCTAGAAGATTTAGAACTGCAACAACCAGAACGAAAAGAGCAGATCCCGGAGGTATGGGCAAAGATTGAGGAGATTATCGCCAAGGGCAAACAAATGATCGCAGGAGAAAGCTTCCCATTCCGCCTGTCACTCGACGATCCAGCAGGCAACTCGTGGATTGAGCCAGATCAAAAGGATGGGGTTGGAAAATGGTCGAAGGTCGAATACGCACGCACAGCAGAGCAGAACGAAGCTATTGGGCTCGGCGGCGGAGAGGAGGAGCAAGAGACCGAAGCACCGACCACAGGCCAACCTACCGCAGCGAGCTTCGAAGACGATGATATCATCCCGAATGAAGTCTACTCTTTCCCCGCTACGTGTCCTGGTTGCACAAAGCACTGCGTAACACATATGAAGATGGTGGAGATTCCGCATTTCAAGCAAGTGGTCATCATGAGTACGGTATGCGAGCACTGCGGCTACCGGTCCAACGAAGTCAAGACTGGGGGCGAAGTTCCGGAGAAGGGCAAGAAGATTACACTGAAAGTCGATGGATCTAGCGATCTTGCGCGAGATATTTTAAAATCCGAGTCCTGCGCCCTGGAATGTCCGGAGTTAAATTTGTCGGTCAATCCTGGTACTCTTGGAGGACGATTCACGACGGTAGAGGGTCTGTTAACGCAAGTCAGAGACGATCTGCATCAGCAGATCTTTGATGTCGGTGATGAGGCTGGAGCTGGCGGTGATTCTCTTCCTTCAGAAGCGAAGCAGAATTGGAAGAAGTTCTTTGATGGCATTAATGAAGCTATCAAGGGCGAGAAGAAGTTCACCGTCATTCTGACAGATCCTTTAGCTAGCAGTTATGTCCAGAATCTATGCCTGCCCGATCCAGATCCGCAGATCGAGTCCGAGGATTACGATAGGACGGAGGAAGAGGAGGAAGATCTGGGTCTGACTGACATGAAGACGGAGGAATATGTTGATGAGGTTGGTGAGGAGAAGAAGAGGTTAGAAGAGGAGCAGAAGGTCGATGTAAATGGCTGAGGAATGAGTATCACGCAAAATAGAACCACCTTTTTTAATTATGCTTCCTTTTTGTGCTTTTTTGCATTAGTTCCTTTACAAGTTCCACCCATCGTATCGGCAAGCGCCTCCAGAGCCCCAAAAACAATGAAGCGTTGATGACACGCCCAGTGTCTGCAACGTAATCCTTCAATACTATGCTTGTCGTTCTTCATCTGAAAACTAGGTAGCCATCTCCCTGCAACGAAATACTCCCAAGACCCTACAATCAAGCCCCCATCCCTGAACCTTCCCTCGGAACGTCCGATGGATGAAGTTGCGGCCAATGTAGTTGACCGACGTCAGGCACAACAATTGCTCTTTCCCAGCCCCGCTCTCCAGTATTGCATAGACTCAGTGCCGTCTACCCCGTTGACCTGGGTACCAAGGGTTTCGGAGTTGCTTGAGGCTAGAGGTTGCTTGGGTCATTTATCTCTTTTTGACGGCTCGGATCTCGTCCTTGAGGCTTTGCACTTCTTCCCTATGTCGTAACATTGCCCGAGCATGTTCCTCTTCGAGATGTCTAATTTCTTCGTAATGTTCATTCTTCGCAGTGCTCCAATCTTCATGGTAAACTTTGAGCTGCCCTGCTTGTTTGATGATCATCTCGTCCTTCTTCGCTCCCGTTTTGGGCAAGACAACTTTACCCGCTTTTGCCTTGATAGCCTTGTCGTTCTCCTTGAGCCCCTGGACTACGCGCTCTTTTTCCCATATCGCCTCGTATTTCTCGTTTTCCTTTGCCGCGACGAGGATTTTGAGGCCTGCGATGTCATCTTCTCTTTCCTTGGCTCTGGTTTCGGCGGCAATTCTCTCCTTGTCGCTTGCTTGAACAGCGATTTGGAGGCTAGCAACCAAATCGTCTTTTACCTTCAGTGCCCCATCTTTGGCTTCCATCATGCTTTCAAGAGACGCAATCTTCTCCTCTTGTTTCCTGAGCAAGTTTTGAGCGTGATCCATTTCCTTGTCCTTTGTCTGAGCCACAAGTCTAATGTTGCCGATCAGTTTATCTTTTTCTTTCATCTCTTCGTCCATCACCAGCATGAGTTGGGCGCTTTCATTTCCCTTTTCTTTCAATTCTGCGTCTTTCGCTCCAACTAGATTTGTGAGATGGACAATTTTCTCCTCTCTGCCCTTTGCTATGTTTTCAAGACGAAGGATTTCCCCATCTTTTTTCCGAGCTGCAAGGCAAGCAGTTACTACTACCTCCTTGAGCTCCTTGACTTCATCGGCCTGAATTCTGGTTTCCTTGTCTTTTTCATCCAATATATTTTGAAGGCGGGCAATTGTTTCGTCTCTTTCTCTGATCGCCCAAGCCCTTTCCTTTCCCTTTTCTGTTATTGTCTCTTTGAGCCGGGCAATTTCCTGCTCATGAACTCTGGATGTACTTTGGAGCTCTTGATTGTACGACTCAAGCTCAACCATTGTGTCTGCCTGCTGCGTGTTCATGTTATCCCTGGAATTCTTGGACTGTATAATTTCGCATTGGAGATTTTGAATGACCAGCTTCATCTGACCAATTTCCGCTTCTTGTCGTGCGCTGGTAGTTTCGGCAGTAAGCGTTCTAGTCTGACAGTCCTTCATTATTATATTCTGAGCTCCGAGATCCTCTGGATCCCGTTGGTATTCGCTCGGAACCTCTTCAAGACTCATTTGAGATTGGACAATGGTGGTGTCAAGGGTATCTCGATGAACATTGTCTGTGTCAGTGTCTAGACGAGCTGATATCTGGGCAACCTGTTCCTCATGTACAATGTTGGATTCGTTTACTGCCACACGTGATGAAAAATAAGCATTCGGAATATTGAGCTTTCCCATCAAAGGATTTGATATACCTTGATAGCCGGGAATAGTGTTCTCTGAATCGTTCAATATTGAGTTCCTTTCGCGTAGGGCTTGGGAGCTCCTGTATAGTAGGTCCCAGAAGTAGTTTCGGGACATGTTATTGCTGCCTCGGTCGAATTCAGGATTCATAGCAACATCGCCGAGGTCAACATCTGTTGATTTTGTTTCATTGAATGCATGTGGCCCCTTAGCTACTACACAAAACCTCATCGTCTGGTTGCTTCCCGAGTTGGCCTCGGCGGAACCTGATTTCTCGCCGACGACGTATGCGTAAACCGGTGCTTCAAGGTCTGTTTTAAGAAACCCAATGTGAATCCCTGCGTAATCCTGGGAAATATCCGTGCCAACTCGATACAACCCATGTTCTTGAAGCTTACATTCTTCGGGGCGCGGGGCATCGTTGATGCCACTATCGTTAACAGTGGGTCTAGGTTCCTAGAGAAAACCAGAAGGTCAGTAAAGCACTTGCATACAAGACTTTGGCTCTGTATCTGAGCTACTTGTTGTATTAATCTCTACGCCAGCGAGGTTCACTTACTAGGAAAATCGAAAGATTGGGGATATTGTCTTGAGGTTGACTACCAGCAAACTCCTTATTCTGCCAGTTGTTGGCGATTCCAATGGGGGGACTCATTGTAGCAAGGATCAGGAATTGACGGATGAGGCGTCTCTTGCGTGTTCGAGGGGATAGACTCCGTGAATTAAATATTGTTACGTCCTTGAAGACAAGCGGACAAAGTTCCACGTTTTCAGTTGCAACTACTCCGTCAATGCCCACCACCTTCCGCTGCCGCTTGATATCTTCCCAGATTCCATGATACTCCGGCTTTACGTCTCCTACTTTGAGGCGCCAGTTCCCATTCGTAAGTAAACTCGCAATAATAGGAATCCGTGGCTCTCCAATTAAAGATCCGATATAGAACTGTTTTCCAATGCAATCATTATTCGGTTGGGAGACGTTTACGTTTGCGTCTGCATGGTTCAACTTTTGTCTTTTGGCTTGTGCTACTTTTGTGTGCTCAACATCGTGGGTTTCCTACAGGAGCACCATATTTTAATACAGAATACAATAGATGGTATCTGGCGTCCACGGATTCTTCAGTGGGGTGAACTTACTTCATCAGAAACAGCTCGAATGGCTCTCTTGCTTATCAGCCCGCCGCCCTGTGGATTGATTGTACTTCTATTGGGGTGGCCGAGTGCGGATCCATTCGGCATTGTACCAGTAGATATCCCAGTGGAAAAGTCTGATCCAAAGCATAGGGAATTTGATGCTTCCCCGGACGAAGCTCGATCCATCTCTAACAGGACTGGATCGATTTGCATTTTGACGAGGTTTTGGCCTGAAAATTGGAGAATGACTGCTCATGTCTCAATTAAAATCAGTCTGCTAGATAGAAAGGTCAAGAGACCATTTGACATACATATTTTGAATTCCCGGGACGACAGGTGGATTATTTTCGAGGCCCTCGATGTGAATTGACAGCTTGCGTCGGGCAGCTTGAGGTATCGGTCAATCCAATCCAAGACAAACCTGACAAATGCATCCAAAGGAAGTCACCTGTCAATGGGGGAAATTATCGCACGGATCCAATTTTTTGTGCTACAGAAAGGACTTCACGTTGAGAGTCGTGTCTTGCTGTTTTGTCCGTGTTCTTGAGGTTGAGGATGGTCCAAAAGCTGACGGAAAGTAGAAGTGGCATTGTTCAATGTGTGAATATCCCCACCAGCGCCTAAAGTATGCTGAGGGGGTATGCTGAGGGCTGGTGTCAGAACGAAACTACAATTCTAATTGAATATAGTACCTACCAAGGAAAGTTTCTCAAAGATAAAGGTAAACCATGAATAGCAGAGGATTTCTACTCCTCTGAGACGCCTCCAGACATGCGTGACATTTGACGATAGCCCCCTTTGAACTTCGTATTTTCTAGGGTGCTCTCATGTGGTAGGTAAGCATGCTGTGTAATCTCTATATAAATTTGCTATAGTACAGAGGTAAGCCATTCTTCCATGATGTACCTCAGGGCGATGAAGAGCCGGCAAACAACTGTTAGCCATGACTATTCTGAGAGTTTCCTCCAAGTCCCAAGCAGCTGGTAGTTCCCAGTATCTGAAAAAGGGAATATGTACTGCACGACAAAAGAAGCTCGTTCATAGATATGTGTTTCCAATAAAACACAGATCAGCCCACATCTCATAACTCTGACATCCTATGATCTTTGTCCGCAGAGGCATATATGCGTAGCAAACCCTACAAAACATAGTCCAACTGCTCTTCATCGTCCTCATCAATCTCCACCCTCAAAATCCTCTTGACGTAAATCTTGCCCTCGTGCTCAACAGCAAACCTCGGTGTGACAATTGAAAGAAATTTCTCCTTTCCATCTTCCCGATATCGAGCATAGTCAACACCATTCATCGTGACATTTTCGGCCATATCTGTACCATTGACATGGAGGGTAATCTCATGCAAGAACATGCGCTCCTCGTAAACTTTGCCTCCGTATGGAATTTTTCGACTGAATCTCTCTTGGTATATACCCGCATTCTCACGTCCAGGAGGGATCAAGCGGTAAATCGATTGCCCGTACTGGAGGTCCTTAGTTTTTGGCAGTGGTGTCAGGCCAGTCGCAGAAACTTTATCACTTGTGATGATCGCAGATTTCGGAGAGGTATTGACTTGGTGAGTAGTTTTCACGTTCTTTTCTTGGAATACTTCCAGGGTTTGGATCCGATTTTTGAGTCGAATGTTTTCATCTTGGGAGCTGACCAAGCTTCTTTGAAGAGCTGCCATTTCCGACGACCGCTGAGGAAGTGTAACCTTTTGCTCTTGCACCCGAGTCTGAGCCCTTAACTGATCAATCATCTGATTTTTCTTTTTAACGTCATCCTGGAGACGGACGATCTCGTCATCCTTTGCAGCAGCTGTGGCTTTCAGATCTTGCACATGCCATTCGAGCTCAGCAATCCTTGCTGATTGCCGCAGATATCTGGCCTCAGCTTTCTCGCGGCGATCGGCATTTTGCTTTCGAAAGGTCTCAGCTAGCTCGTTGAGTCCCTTTATAAAGGCTGCATCGTTTGAACTTGCTGTGTCTGGTGAAAGAATGCCAGATCCATCAAGTGAGCATTCGGATGCCGGGGTAGCGGACTCGGCGTGGGATTTTTTCGGATCTCCAATTGCTGGAAAACAATTAGTATTCTTTCAAAGCGCTCGTTGTGTTTGAAGATATACCTGATGACATTGAGCTGAGCAACAGACCCTTGATGTATGCCCTGGTCTCTACTTCGCTGCCTTTATCAAATCTTCTCTTCAACTTGATGTACTCCCAACCGACTTGGGTCCGATGCTCATGACTGTTGTCTTCGAGTCGAAAACAAAGGGCCTTCTGGCCAACGTTTGGTTTGTATTGGATTGACGCGTATACCGGAACACTAGAATCCTGTGTGTAATATCCTATATGAAGTTCGGGATCATCTTGCACGGCATCTGTATGGCTTTCATCGGCGTCGACTTCACCATCAATCTTCGAGAACCCCCCATTCACTGCTTTGGCAACTTTTTTCTCGAGGAGATTGAGAATAAGCTGTTTTTTCTCATCTCTATCTGTAGGTTCTTTGAAATTCGCCTCGTCTTTTGCAAAGACTGCAGCAAAGAGCTTGACGTTGTCAACATTGACCTGGCCGTTCTTGTTCAACTCGTGGCGCCAGAGCTTGACAAGCTCTTCAGTATCCATAAGCTGAAATGGAACCCGCATATGAAGTGCATTGTTCTTTCTCCACTTCGCGACGACAAGAAGACGGCTATCAGAGGTGTGATGTCCGACGATGATCTCTTGTTGCTTCGGGTAAGTGAAAGACAATCTGCGTTTTTTGGACTTTGGCTCTTCGTTATCCTCGGTATCACCTTTTCCCTCGTCATCATCATCGTCTTGGTATTCATCGGTTTCCTGGGTAGTGTCGGGGGTCAGCATTGCTTTAAGGGTATAATCTTTTAGAATGCTTGAGCTGTCCTTGATCTCGAATTCGCATTTACTTACCTCCTCAATGACATTGCGTGTAATACCATCAGCCGCCTTCAGACTCGCAATCCGTGGACTTTTCGATGGAAATTCATCACTCGCAGAATTGTGTTCCTTAAAGCGATCGGTTGGAAACGCAGAATGGGATAGACCAGCTTCCTCCATGTTGAACTGACAGGAGCATGTACTCGAACTGCGGTTCTGCTTCATGGTCAGGTCAAACAGTTAATGGGCTAGGAATGACAGTGTCATGCTTACCTGTGGATAGGAACTGATAATTTTATCTGCTGGGCGGTACAAGCTCAGCTAGAGAATATCAACTGACGTTGTCGGATTGCAAGTTGGCCGATAATGAAGGGGGAAGAGATCGGCAAATAAGCCACGAAATTGAAAAAAATCCCAAGTTGTGTGTGCTTACACTCCTAGATCGGAGTTCAGCTCGAAATTGAATTGATAGCCATGAAAGCCGACAGACAGGTGAATCTTTGTACTGAAGCTGAAGAAGAGATCAGTTCCCTTGAATAATTCATGTAGACCAACCGTTCCAATTAGCAATCGCCATTACTTCTCGAAGTTAACCCTTACGGTTGCGGAACCATTGAGAGATTGTCTTGCGAGACATATGTTACTGTCATATGAGTAGGAGCAATCATTTCAATTGGTGCTTCATTTCTCTCCTTTTTCATCTTTTTGTAATCTATTCTACATGAATATCAAGACTGCAATTCTGAGTTTCAAGATGGTCGAGGACAAGAAAGCATCGATAAACGATCCAGAATGAACCTCCTAAGTCATACAGAGAAGTTACTCCAATCTGTCCCCCACTCGTATTAATACCTCTTCTTGTAAGGAAACCAAATTCAAGTCATGAATCTGAATTTCAATAAACTGTGATTATGCTCTCGTAATGCTTGATCGCAAGACCTTTCAAAGTTTTCGACCTTTCAATGCCCGTAGATTTCAGACCATGAAACTATTCTCCTCCGTTCGGATGATCCATTTCGCAAACTTACGTTGCCCATATGCCACAACTGAACATGGCTCGATCTCCGAAACAAGCTTCTCCGTGCCATTCGAGCTGTAGCAAGCAAACTTGACGTCATTCATAACAACAGTCTGACCATTATTTCCCCCGGTAACATCCAGTTTGAGTTCAAGCAACACTGTACGCTCTTTGTAGATCCGTCCGTCATAGGGTATCATTCTGTGGCGCTTCTCGAGGTACATACCCGCATTAGGATGGCCCTCCGGAATCTCGCTGTAGTTCTCAAAAGTCAGCCCAGCCGGTCCCAAAGCCATGGCATTTGAAGAAGTGAGTGCTGAGATGATTTCATGATTGCCCTTCGCACATTCGAGCTCCTCGATCCGAGCTTGGAGAGACTGGATTTTCTCCTTTCCATCGTTGACCAGTCCAATTAGTTTGGTATTCTCGTGTTGGAGTTCCATAACTTTCTTGTCAAGATCTGTCAACGACTTTTGTTGTGTCTCGTGAGTACGTTGAAGCAGACCGAGTTCCTTGCTTCGATCTTGTCCACGAGCGGCTTGGAGCAACTCAACCTGCGACAGAAGTTGTGTGATTCTAGTATTTCGTTCCTCTATCGTGGCTGCTTGCTCGAGATTCTTGGTTGTCGAGGTCTCAATATAAGAATTCAGGGTGCTGATCTTTTCTAAATGAGTAGCGCATTGTTGCTGAGACTCTTCATACATACTTCGTAGAGTTTCTGTAGAGTTTCTGTGAACTCGGAGCAGGCGATTGAGGTATCTGTTTAGCTCAGTCTCGTAATATTCCTCTACCAAAGTAGCATTTTCTTCTCCCCGATTTAAATCATCCTCGCCAACAGCGATCGTAGGAGCCTCAATTCTGAATTGTGGATTGCCATGTAAATGCTCAGAAGATTCGGTACCTAGAGCAAGTCAGCACATTTTCAAACATCTAGACGATTCGTAATCAACTTCAATTACCATTTGGAGCTCTCTCACAAAGCCTAAATCTGATATAGTTCTTGGTCGGATTGGCGCCTCCTTTATCAAATTCTTTGTTGAAGCGAATCATTTCATACTTGACCGAGTAACCTTTGGCTTTGGCACTCGCGTCTAACATGTCTCTCTTGAAGAGAAGCGATCTATCGACAGCATTGAAAGCATAGACTCGAACTTTAGGGTTATCCTTTTCCACACCGACGAGAAGATATGGACCCGTGACTTTCGTACGTCCAAAATCTGGGTCACCTAATGCATCCGGGCCAGCGGTTTTGGTTGCTTTCAAGCTGCGCTTCACAGAGGAAAGATACAACTTGATAACCTCTGACATTTTTTCTTCCGTCAAGTCGTTAATAACTTCCCCATAGGCCGCGAACAGCTTAGGATCCAAAAGAACATTTGCGCGAGCCACATAGCCATTGTGAGTGACCAGATCGGACCAACGGTCGAGAATATCCTGTGGGACTGCAGGAGAATCATTTTTAAAGGCCGATATCATAACACTTGTGACACCTTGTGCATTAATTGACATTCTTGCTACAACTTTCAGACGAGGTTCCAACTTGTGGTGTCCAATATAGTCAAAATCCCCAATGGAATGTTTTCGGACTCGGCGGGATCTCTTGCTGGAGACATGCTCCGTATAATCCCCTGGGATTCTCTTGCGTTGTCTGAAATGGCCTGCAGCTTCTTCATATCCTTGTTTGGCACCGAGTTTGATAGCATCCGCTGCCCTTGTGGTAAGGACCGAGCGCCGAGGTCCTTGAGTGATGTGGCTAGGCGTAAGATCTGCCCTCAGATAATTGTAGTGCTCCAGATCCGAACCTCTAGAACTGCCATTTTGACTTGAGACACCCGGAAACTCCAATGGAAGTCCGAAGCTTCCTGATTTATCCGGGGTCTTTGGGGGAATGTTGCTGGCTGCAGCTGTAGAGCCGAGCTCGTCGGAACGCATACTGTAGACATCGAGGTCAGCAAGTGATATCATACGAGGTGGGGCGAATTGAAAAGTCGCTTTGACTTTCTCTATAGTGATAAATTCACTCTGCGGAATAAGATACGCGGTCTGGCAAAAGAGAACTCACTTGCTGAATGGAGGAGGTTGGTTTGCTGGAGCTGACACGCTCGAATCGTCGTACGGCACGATCTTTGACAATGACGAAACTGAAAAAGTAAGAGGCAGGTATTCGGCGCGTCTAGATGCTTTGGTGGAGGCTGGTAGAAAGAAGATGCAAGTCGAGGCGCTGAAGTCCATCGGGGGAGTTAGCTGATGTGCTAGGAACGGAAAATGATGAGTTCTGAAACTTACGTGCTTGGTAATGCGAATGAACAAGGATGACAGGAGATTCTCAGTGTTGTAGGTGTATCTAGTTGATGAGCTGGATTGTTACTTTCGGTTTCCCAGAAGCTGTGTATTTGGCAAAGGTGGTGAAGAACCCAAGGAAGATGTAGGAGTCGCAATCGAGAACGCCAAAATACCTAGGAGAAAGCAATGACAAAGCAACTGAAAGATCAAGAAGAAAATGCTTCGAAGCAGAAAGAAGATCCTGTCTGGGGACAGAAGGAAGCTGTGTTGAGATTGTCAAGATTCTCGCCGAGACGCGTCTTCTTGGATGTTGTTGTTTTTGACAGCAACGCGTTTGTGGGAACACTTGATTTTAAACGCGCTAAGCAGCAAGTAAATCCCGCTTTAATAAACGAAATAGCAGAGCGGTGAATTGTTCGTATGTCGGATATCAATGGCAGGTGTGGCGGTGAGGGTAGATAATATATGGCAGAATTCGCCTTCAACACTTGCCGATTTTCGAACAGTGATAGCTTTTGGTAGACTGAAAATCCCACTGGGAGCCCAAATGACTTACCAACTTTGCAATTTGAGACCATAAAAGGACCACTGAGTCATTATGGAGATATTGTCGTGAAATTGGAAACTTCACCCGTGAAGGCCACATACATTGGGAAAAGTAAAGAATTAGCTTCTTCTTCAGACGACAATGAAGTTTCAAGAATTTAAGCGCTAGCTTCAGGGTGTTCAGTATTTTTCGTATATTATTCCCAGAACATCCTAGCAATACCCCCCTCCAAACATGACCAAATTGGTCCTTCAGAAACACTTATATCGCGTGGAGGTTTCACAAAAGAGACATTCCTGCCACTAATCCGCCGCCTTATTATTAATCGACTTCTTCATGTCGTTTGCCCATCCATCAATTTGGCCTCGTAGCTCTGCAATCTGCTGAGCCTGGCCCTCAATCTTAGACCTCTGAGCCTCGATCTCCGACTTCTGTTCCATGATTTTCGACTCCTGTTCCATAATTTTGGACGCCTGCTCCTTATTGGTCTTAGCATAGGTAGTCGCAACTTCCTTCTGAGCGGCTAGCTTCTTCCTAAGAGTCTCATTGTCCCTTTCTCGCGTGCCCTCCTGGCCCATATACTGAGTCAAATCGCGTAGTAGTCTTTCCCTGAGCGGCAAAACTGTTTTAGTAAGTGTGACTGAATCGGCAACAGCTTCCTTGTCCCTTCCGTTTTCTGCTCCTAGATCTGGCTCTCCAAGGGTGACTTCGTGCATTTGTCCGCCGCTCGGCTTCACTTCCTTGAAATGGGATCTAATCAAGCTTTTGATCTCTGCTTCATCGTCTGCAAGAAATTTGTGATCAAAGATGATGGAATTGAATGCGACCTGTTCGTTGGGGAAATCGAATTCGCTCTCTTCCACAACCTCCGAGTCCTTGTGTATGGTGAATAGGACTGCCCTACCACCAGGTGCTCGTCGTATCTTCGCATAAACCGGAATACTAGGATCCTTCCTGTGGAATCCTACCGCAAGCTCGGGTGGGTCGAAAATAATACTGTCTTCCGTGGATTCTTCACTCACATCCCTATCGTCCGACAAATTAGCCAAATGCATGATAATTATCTAGGTGTAATGAGACATTCAAACATAATCCTTACCTATAACTTGCTACCTTTTCAAGAGGTACTTCGTCCGATCCAGGCCTCACGAGCGTGTCAGTCCTCGCTTTCTTCCGGGGTGTGGACGTTGAATCTGGAACCCCGAGGGTGTCTGAAAGGCGCCGGGATCGGCCTGGAGTCTTCATTCTTTCAGAGAGAGTGGGAGATTCGCCGAGGCCGCTTGTTCGACGCATATTGGGTGAGGCTGGAGGTGCGGTCGCAGGTGCAGGCACCGCAACAGGTCTGATTCTGGTAATTCTTCAGGTCAGTGGATGTCTGACATCCTGTGGCACTTTATTAAACGTACTCTGCACGGGCATTGTTCAATGCCATGAATGGTGGCAAATAAGGCATCGTGGGTTGATTTGGTTTTGCTGACTGTTCCACAAAGGTGCTGCTGCTCTGGTGGTCGCGAAGATTGGAGCTTGTTCAACAAAAACAACAAAATGGGAAGGGGCCAGCAGACCGCCACAATTATCACGCAACTTCCTCAATTCACAAAAATGGAAGCAAAATCTAGAATGCAGTGCTATATTACTTTGCTAATACACAGGGCTGAATTCTTGCGATGTCAAGATCCCTCAAAACCAAATTCTATGCCACAATGAAGCAATCCTCCCAGGCCCAAAAATGCACGAACGATGACTGCCGATTACCCTTCTGCAACACGAAAAAATCTTGATGCAAGTGAATTGTGATCCTCCGAATTTCATCCTCGATAGTAAGACCATTTGAGATATGCTGAGCAATAGGCAAACTCCGACCATAACAGTAAAGTAGCAAAAGCGAGAGGCAAAACTAATTCTTAAATCATACAATCCACCAAATTAATGCATGGATGAATACTGCCTAGTCAAATACCATCCGTCATCAAGACGAGAAGCCTTGAGCAATACCAGTCTAGAAGAATGACGGCTTCGTTAACACTCGGTACTCAACATAATCCTCACCATCGATGCTCAATATCTGCGCCGAGCTGACAAGCTTTCCTTGGAATGGACCGTTCTGTTTTCTTTCGTACTTGATGCCATTGTGAAACTTAACTTCTTCGTTGGGCGCGGACGCTAATGACGGTCTCGGAGACGTTGATGATGTTGCAGCCTGTTGAGCAACCCAGACTTTGTTGAGTTTCTTGAGGTTGTTCTTTAATTCTTGTTGTGCCGCCTCCTGGATAACAGCCTCCGCCATGGCAACTTCCTTTCTGGTTTTCTCATGCTGTCGCTCGATGGCCTCAGATTTCTCTTTGCGAGCTTTCTCCGCCGCTGCCTCTGCCTCTGCTTGCTGTCTAGCAGCAATCTTGAGCTCTGATCTGGCGCTATGGCGAGTCTCCATCTCAAGGGGTGGGACACGGGGTTGGTGATGTTGTTGCGGGTGCGCTTGTTCTAGACCATTATTAAGGCCCTCTTGGGCAACGATAGCCTTTGCTTGTTCAACAGCTTTGAGTTCATTCGCCTTCCGTTCCTTCTCAGATTCCCGGTGCTCCAGATCCCGCTGACGAACGCGGCAATATTCCTTAACCTCGGGTCGCGTCAGCCCAGCAAGATGTGGTTCAAAGACAACTTTGTCGTAGTGAAGCCAAAGGGCTCCTGCGCCAATTGGGAAGTTACCATCAACATAGCGGCCGTCACGTGTAACCCTTTGGACCTTGACTCGAAAACAATCTGTTCCACTGAGAACACCAAAGACGGCGTGTTTATCCTCGAGACGTGGCTCATCGGAATCCGCCCAATACCCAAGCAACACCCCGTGCGGCTTCCCTTCAGCGAATGGCGAAGCTTTGGGAGTTTGCATGTTGGCAGCATTGACCGCTTGGAAGCTTGGCGTCTTGTGTAAGGTTTGGCGGGGCAGCGATTCGCGGTGGCCACCCCGACTGCCCCGACCGAGAGATGGGCGGTGCACAACAGGTCGAGTGCCAGGAGATGCCGTCTCTTCCGCGACGATTTGCTTTGCCTTCAAGACAGCCTTTTGATCGGCCTCTTGTCGCTCTTCCACAGTAGTTTCTGGTTTAGCTTCGGATCGTAGCTTAACATACTCTTTGATCTCGGCCGAATTCAGCGATCGCAGATGCTCGTCGAAGATAATTCGCGGAAAGGTAACCCAGCATCCTCCAGCACCCATAGGAATATTGCCAATAAGCTCCTCGCCTCTGCGGTTCATACCATAGATCCTAGTGCGGAGCCGGTCGTGGATATCGATGAAGCCATAAATCACGTGTTTATCCGCATCATCAATTTCGCTGGAATCACGCCAGACTCCAATAATCACCCCGCGGACTTTAGGCCCATTTCGCGGTCGCTTCGCAAGTGGTTCGTCGGTCGGCGTGCGCTGCAATTTGTCGTAAGTGTCGTCCATATTGTAATTAATGGATGCGCGCTTTCTCTTGTAATACGGTGTTACGACATCCTCATCGTCTTCCTCGTCGGGGTTGAGTAGGATGGCGGATCCTTCGGCAATTTCGATCCCAGGTGCATCGACAATGATACCCTTCTCAGCGTCTTCGCGAATGGGGGTGTTTCTGGTGGAGCCAGAAATCCTGCGGTTATTTTCATTTTAGCAGGTGTTATGGTTTCATCAAGGAGAGCTTAGTAACAAAATTAAGTTTTGAAAAAGCAAAGCGCAAACACGTGGCAAAAGGCAAGAGCGAGAGTGACGAGGAACGGCGGATAGCGAGGCCGGAAATTGGCGCGAGGAAACAAGAAACTTCAATAAATGACACATCGTGGGTGTCATAAATAATTGTGCCGACGCGACGGCAATTGTGTAACATTAGGTGATGGAAATAGAAATAGAACAACTTGTCGCTTATGCGTTGCGCGCTCGCAATCATCGCTATGCAAGGCGCAGTAATTCCCTCTCCAAGGGAGCGACAACAAAGCTGTTGGAATGACAAAAGGACACGAAGCAGAGAGGAGCCCACGGTTGGACGGTTGGATGGGTAAAGCCCAGGGCAAAGAAAAAAAGAAGTGCATATCGGGGGAAGGGAAAAGGAAAGAATTACATTGATGCGCGACGGGAACAACTGAATGAATGAATGATTGAATGAATGGAAATTGAAAAATACAGTAGGAGGGCGAGTGACGGTGCAGCGGATGAAGTGATGCAAGCAGGGCGGCAGTTGGGTGATAAATGCCAGGCAGTACGAGTCGAACGAGCGAGCGCAGGAAATGAAAAGAAAAGAAAAGAAAAGGGAAAGGAAATAATGGGACTTACGGGCTTCTTCCTCCCGGGGTGTTCTCTTCAAAGGCGTCGAGGTCCATGCTGTCGTCGGTACTCCGGCTGGTTAAGGACTCTGAGCTGGAGGAGAGAGGAGCCTCCATTGATGGGCGACGCGTCAAAAGGGAAAAAACGATGTTGTTGTCGAGGGCGAGGAGGAGGAGGAAAGGGCAGTTGCGGAAAGAAATTAAACAAGGGAGAAAGAGCGGTCGTGGAGGAAGTAGCGGAAGTGGATGGGTTGGGTTTGGGTTGATGAGACAAGAAGAGCGCGCAGGCACTGACTGACTGGCAAGGCAGGGCAGGGCAGGGCAGGCACGAAGCGAAAGTGCCCCAGTGCTGAAGCAGCACCAGCTGTAAGGTTATGTGAATTATCGGGGGTGTGTCTGTCTGTGTCTGATTTCGCGGCTTTCTGATTTGTCCTAGCGCATAGGCGTCGTCGTCCTCGTCGGCGCTGCTGCGGTGGATGATTTGCTGGAATTCCCTAACGAAGGAAGAAAAGTTAGGGAGGGAGGAAGGGAGGACGTAGGACGTAAGAAGTGCAGTAGTATACGAGAAAATGATACCAAGTAGGGCAGCCAAGAAAGGTGAGGTAGGGCAGGGAGTGAGAGACTTTTAGTACGTTACTCGTTACGATTACGATTATCCTCGAACCAGCCTCTGCCAGGGGGGCCCTAAGGCATCGGCAAAGGTATTTTAGAATGAGAGTGATGAGCAATGGCCTGTCTTTTTGGCGCTGCTTTTTCAAAGTGATGAGGTGTACCTCCGTAAGCTGTCGGCTTCGGCTACTCTGCAGCGCTCGTCTTGTATGGTTACTTGCTTGTGCCACTTCTATTTCCACTTGTGATTTGCAGCTGCAGCAATCAATTATTCAATTAATCATACACTACCAGGCTACGACTTACTGCAATGCACCACGGCACCAAGCGCGGATGCCAATGCAGAGTCGCAGAGGCGCAGAACGCAGTACGCAGAGCAGAACTGCCTATTTTCAATATTAGATGAAGGCAACCTGACTGAGCCCGCCCTGCTGAATTCCTGGGTTTGTCAAGCTGCATGTAGCCGGTGCCTTGACAATTTTCTACACCCCCCAAGCCCCCCCCAGGGCCAAAGGCTCTTTCTTTCTAGCCGGTGATACGCCTTATTAATCTATGTCCAACGAGAATCAAATCGCAACGCTAAAGCCTATCTCCCACTCCCACTCCCACTCCCACCCCGTCCTCTTCCACCACGCCCACGCCCTCCTCTGCCTCGCCCACCGCCACGCCCTCGCTTGTTGCCTTGGAATGTGCCAAACCTTTCGAATAATTGTTCTTCCCCAAAAGCCGTTTCGCCAAGCCGCAAGTAGCTGATAACTCCCTGATCAATCACCGCTAAAACCACGTTTCGCCAGCCGTGCTTCAATTTTTGAAAAGTGTTTTTGATGCCCTGCCCCGATTGTGGTGGGTCCCAAGGCGTGCTCTCCAACAACGACGTGACCTGATTGAGCGATGGAACGAATGTGGCACGAGCATTCGCAATTGCCACGCGAAAGTCAGGGACTCCAGGATTGCTTTTTGTAAACGTAGGAAGCTTGACTGGCTTCCATAAGTGGAAAACTACACGATATGGATCATCAGCGGGAGATGGCGCTGACGGATTCTCTGGAGTAGCCGATGGCTTGTGACGTGGGATGACGGCAATTTGTCGATAAATTGCGTTGTACGATCTGTACATTCCCAGCTTTACTAATGGCCCATACGGTGCATGCTCAACTTCTGGCTCAGAAAATAGGTTTCCAAAGAGCCAAGTGAAGATGCTTGTAGAGCTCTCTGATGACTTGTCGGCCGGAAAGCTATGTGTCTTCCCAGGCTTTGTCGGGTCCCAATCTGGTGCTCTCAAAACCGCATAACCATTCCTCTTGAGATTGGTATAGACAGTATATCTATCCAGACTGACCTTTCCCTTCTCGCCATCGTTACCAATCAACATGGCAAAGGCAGCCTGTAGACTCATAGGAGTTCCCTCATCTACCTCGTTCTGCCCATCTGCCTTTGCTTTAATCGGTATACCCTCCTCGTCTTCTTCCACAATGCCATTGAACGATGATCGGGTAGGCCACCACAAGTCGAGATTCCCCCTCTCGACCAGGTATAGCGCTTCCTCGGGCAATAGCCAAAGTGATGCATGCTTCTTGCCCAAATTCATTGCTCCCATAGACCTGAAATGAGGACCTCTGCTAGCCTCAATGACGACCACATGGTCATCGTTTAGGCCTTTCCTCCATTCTTCTGGCAGAATTTCATCCCTCCTCAAGCTCCCCTCTCCGTAGTAGAACCCCCTGTTATGAGTCTTCGGATTATGAACCCTCGTGTATGATAGCGCATCATGCATAGCCTGCCTGCTAGCTTCCAGAACGCCATCTTGATGTTTTGTGCCATGCGGTTCGAAGTCTTTCTCACCCCGCTTTGGAAGCTGGCCGGACTTCGAGGTTAAGGCTGAGAGGAAGCGGAAATCTTGGGTCTCCTCGCTGGGATCGTTGTCTTCGGCGGCATTTGATTGAAAGGAGGTAGGAGGCGCATCGTCGTCTGGTTCTGCCATAATGCAGGCCGATTATAAGGGTTTGGAGTTCGTCTGGGAGTGGTTGACTCTTTTTTTTTTGGTTTTCCCAGCCTCGCGAAATCAGGCTCTTCTAAACCAAAAAAAACGGCAGAGCTTCTGGTAAAAGCAGCATTCCGTTATCTTGAACCCCTGCAATCAAAGCGGATCCCTGCAAGCCACCCCTGAAGACTACATAAGTTATCTTTATCCCTCTACATAAATAGTATCGTTGCATTTTCTTGCAGAGGTCCATTTTAGTCAACTATCTTCTGATTATTGCGACTTCCAAGATCCAAGAACAAAGTCCTCCCGAGCGACCGAGTCGCGGATTCTGCCTTTTGGCTAAGAGAGACATATTGCTTGGCAACTTGGCAAGAGTAAGCTGATAAGCAAAGGCACCTTCCAAGGTTTCTACAAGCGCTTCCTTTCAGCATGTAGGTTTCAAGCTTCATCTGGAGCGACAAGGACGCTTTTCATGGCACCCTGTCCCTTTGTTCGAAATTTCAACTGTCAAGAACAATGAAAGTTGACTGCATGAGAGCTCTCTAACATCAAGATCCTAGTCTCCGGGCGCAGAAATTAGCTAGACTTTATTCCGAGTCTCAGTTATCTCCGAAAAGAAGATACGTTCAACCTCAAATTATAGCCCACTTCGCACCCCGCCTCAAGTCTCAGAAACAGTATCCAAGGCAATGAGACATAAATTGATTACAAAATTAGAACCACACGACTGCCTCATATTTTCTAAGATACCTAAAGCGCTGATCAATATTAGGGAATGTCGTTTTGATTTGATGGTTGGGAGGAAGAATGAAATACAGGGAATATACTTCTTAGATATACGCCCGGTAAGTATCAAAGTTCATATGAGCCGATTTTAACCTCGATCAGAAGTCATGGAAGCTCATTTCAAGCACGAGTAAGCTAGCCCGGTACCAGATTCCAAGCCCTTCAGCCCGTAGCTGTGATGCTGGCATCCACTTCTAAGACCTCACAACCATGATTTACATAGACAACCAAAACCACCCCGAAATCCCTCACATTTTCAAATCTAGAAAGAACCAATCATCAGATCCAAAAGTATTCCTCGGCTTACCGCCGTGTTTGCTCGCAATGTCAAAAAGCTTGGCACTCCAGATCTAGGAACATTGCTTTAGATCAATGCAACCTCCCGATTATGCCAACCTAAAACCAACATCAATATAAGAAAATCGCTCTTCATGCTGTGCTATGAAACCATTTCATTACTGCTGTGTAATAATGTAGTAATTACGCCTCATATAAAACAAGGATCGTCTTTGTCCGGCTATCCTTTGACGTTCCACTAGTATTCTAATTCCCGAACCCCAAACCCGATAACCGACCGAGTAGCCATTCAGAGCGGCCAAAACGTGAATTTCTAATTAATACCCGTATGAATTAAAATAAGCAATTTTTGTTAAAATCTTTGCAATTCTTGCAAGAAAAAGGGAGTCTGGCCGAGTGGTTAAGGCGCTGTGTTTAGGTCAGCCGAAAGGCAACTAGAACGTTACCGCAGTGGGAAACCGCGCAGGTTCGAATCCTGCGGCTCTCAAATAATTTTTGCTATTTTTTGAGGCTATTTTCCGAATGGTTTCGTTGAGAAATGGTCGAGATATTGAGATTTTGCTTTTTTTGGTGGCGGTGGTGCTAAGCGAGGACCCTCCCCCCCCCTTCTGAAATTCAGAGAACTTAGACAATCAGAAGATACTGACTGGTTATAAATGGTACATCAAATTTGAGACGTTGAATCATTGCCTTAGCATATAATTTTTGATTACGGGAGGGCCTTTGCGAGCTAAGCGAGATCCCTGGCTTCAGAGACCAGACTTTAGATGAAAACCAGCATGAGTTCTTCTAATGGTCCACCGTATTTTTCAATGTATCTCTCAATGGATTCAAGGTATTCAAGCAAAGCACAATACCCTTCTATGTGTTGAGGTGGAACCATCATTTATCACGCCGTTTCAGCATCTCACTGGATGCGGAATATAGTATTCAATGAATGGGCTTGGGGAATTTCATAATTTCATAATTTCATTGCCCTTCATGTGAGCATTTATCATCATTCCAATTTATGTCAGTCCTGAGTTTGGATATTGGCATACTGTAGTATCCATCCGTATCCATGCACCAAATCCTAGCAATTCTCGCTCTCATTTCGAACCCAAGTGACAACAAAGCAAGTGCTTACGCGCGTTCCAAAAGCCTATTGCATCCCAGAGCTCTCAAACTATATCACCCCTTTCCCAGATTACGGTATTGGTCAATTGCTAGCTCACTCATTGGCCAGCTGTCCGAATATCTACAGCCACTATCACGGCACAGTCTCTCCTTTCACCTTACCACTGGACGAGCATCACCGCATTCAGGCAAGCGCGAGCGCCCATGAGCGACACGCAGTTCCCGATTCGCCCGCTCGTCAGCTCGAGCCTCAGCTCTCTCAGCCCCACCATGGTGTTACCCTCCAAAGTATACGCCCATTTGCTCACATTGAACAAGTCGAGAATAGAAAAATTAGGTACCATCTCATCAATTATCTCTCTCTCTCGCTCTCACTCATACAAACGCCCCATTATCATATACACATGAATAGGTAAGATTTCCCTCCGCCTTATCCCCAAAAAAGCTTCAGCAAGAAACACCTTATCAATACGCCACGAAAATGCATTTCAGGATGCTTCCCTCCCAAAGATTGTTCGTCATATCCATATCCAGGATGGTTGTGGCCTTGAAACAACTAAAAACGCCAAAATGTCCAAGGTATCAAAATGGTATTATGGACTGTAATTTGTAAACGTAAAAAGGTCGCCGCTACCTCCGTCCCTGACGCGGTGCTGGTTCCTGTCTCTGAATCGAAATTCGGCTTCTCGGACCCCGTGGTTTTTGGGGTGCTGGTATATGCCTAATATTCTCGATTCGTTTCCTTCTTCCTCCAATATATTGTGGCAAGATTGCCGGATTAGATGTGAGAGATGTGATAGCTTCATCATTCGATCATCATCTTTTTCATCCCGCCTACCATGGTCCAGCCTTGTACTTGCATCGCATTGCTATCTGTCGCTCGTACTATCGTGCAGGCGGGCAACATGGGGTTGTTTTGGTCAACGTGCGAGGCGTCTTTGGCGGCTTGTTCGATGGCGTCCATTTCCTCCTTGCAGGCTTGGTTGTCCATTGGGCATACGACAATGGGTTGGCGTAGTAATATGTCTTTAGCATTTGACATGTGCACCTAATTTTGGTTAGCTAAAGCCAAAGCATTGAGATAATTACTTACCTTTACAGTCAGGAAGAACTCAATCTTGTAAAGAGTTGCCGTAGTCGTAAAGGAGCTGACCCCATACATGGGAAACGCTGCCTTGCCCTTCCGTATAATACCCTCTGCATCCCGTAGTTCTTTACATGGAAATACCAATCCTAGATTCGTCACATAACCCGCTTCTGGTAGCTTAGTGTTGACAACCTGCGTATGCTTCGCTATTCGATTGATCTTCTTCGTGGGCTCGTCTCCCTCCGGATTATAAGTGATCTCCTCCTCTATCCCCAGCGTAATCTTCTGCACCACAACCTTTTTCGCTTTGTTCATCCAATCCGGATTCGGCGTGAGTTTCAAGTAGACGCTCACAGGATCTAAGGGACCGTAAGACCACCGCGGTAGACTTGTATCCAGCGTAACTAAATGATCCTCCTTCTTGGACCCTGGCTCTGCGCGGTTATACATCCCGAATGTCGAGAGGGTATCATATCTCTGTATCGGCACCGGAAATGCAAACTTCTTCTGGTCCTGCCCTTGCTGCACCGTAACTACCAGTTCATAATACGTCTCTGCCGTTCGACTCGGAAGTTGTAATGACGCAGGCGGTATCCTCCTATTGCTTTCCTCTCCTCCTCGCCCATAAGGTATGAACAGCATGAACGGCAGATCCATCAGTACCACATTTTCCGACTCCCTGCCCGATGGGGCTCTATACAGTAGTAGCTCCTTCCCCACCACATCCGTAAGCTCCCTGCGCGGTGTCCCCAGATGTTTCTTCGCGATTGACTCGGCAGACGGGTGTATAGTTTCCCTCCTCTGCAAACATATGCGCACCAACGATATAGCCACGGGCGCCGAGATGCCAGTGAGGGGTCTGATCTCCACCTTGCCTTCTATCCGCGGCTGGAGTTACACAAGAAGCATCAGCAAAAGAGCTACAATTTCTCTACACAGGCAATGCAAAGCTTACCAGAGTCGCCGATATGCCGGGATAGCCTACGAGGAAGTTACTGTTTGGCGGCCCCGAGACTCTGACGAAAGCAGCCATCTTGTCTCGGGCTCACACTGGGCGCAACCGCGCGGTCTGCGCCAAGAGGCTGGCGGTGTCGACAGACAAGCGGGTGTGAATGTGGAAGAGGACCGGGGGATCATGAAGGGAGGAGGAGGAGGGAGATGTTGTTGAGAGGGCGCTAGAAGGAGCGCGAAGGGTGGTTGTGGTGATGGTTGATGGAGCTGGTGTTGCTGTTGCTCGTCACCATACAAGCAAGGCTCTCGACTCGCTCAGCTCTTGGTGTTGAGGCAGAGGCAGAGGCAGTACTGTACGGATGCGGATCGGCAGTCTTTTGGTGGACAAGGCCTGGGTGTTGCGACGATGGGCGCAAGAGGGGGTTGTGGAGGGAGGCTGAGGGGAGGGTTGAATGATGAGGCGAATGTTTGAAGGTTTTCTTTGTTTACACTTGCAAGAGCACTAATGTCGATATGTCGATATGTCGATATGTCGAGATTGTTATGCTTACAGTAGTAGGTTCTTCCTAGTAGAACTACCCATCGCCAGAACTGTCTGTACCCACCCGTCGCTTACTTCTTGTTGCAGGGCCAGGCCAGACCAGACCAGGCTCTCTCTGCGCTGCGCTGCGCTGCGTTGCGCTGCGCTTCTTCTCTACCTCCGTAGAGACTGGGGGCCGCTGTGGCTTGACGCTTTCGGAGGTCTTCAAGCTTAGTTCTCCGCCTGCCGCGTGCTGAACCTTGCTATTTTGCTAAACTCAGACCTTCCCCGCCTTTAATTCCACCGCGACGGGCTCTTGGGACCTGGTGGACTGCGACTTTTCGACTTTTTCGAATCGAAACACGGTCCATCGAAATCCTGCCATCTTTCTCATCCCCCCACCCCACCCCGCGTGAGATTCAGCCCTACGAAGTCTCAGCTCACTAATGATGCTGAGGTCTCGTATCAGCTCATCACTGCAACATGTCCGTCACTCTGCACACCAATCTCGGTGACATCAAGATCGAAGTATTCTGCGAGAGCGTGCCTAAGACCGCAGAGGTAAACAATCCCCTTTCCCCGTGTGAAAGACCTTGAAGCTAAGCTTTTCTCCCTCAGAACTTCCTCGCCCTCTGCGCCTCCGGCTACTACAATGACTCTCTATTCCACCGCCTCATCCCCTCCTTCATGATCCAAACCGGCGCACCGCCCTCGAACCCCAAAGGCGGCGTCTCGATTTGGGAAGAGCCCTTCGAAGACGAGATCCGACCTTCGTTACGGCACAATGCACGGGGTATAGTTAGCATGGCAAACAAAGGACCCGGTACGAATGGGAGTCAGTTCTTCATCTGTTTCGACAAGGCGCCGCATCTGGATGGCAAGAATACGGTGTTTGGACATGTAATTGGGGACGAGGGGCTTGTGACGCTGGGAAAGATGGAGGAAGTGCAGATTGATAGGAAGAATAGGCCCAAGGAGGAGATTAGGATTGAGAAGATTACGATGCATGCCAATCCGCTGGCTGAGTGAGGGGTTGGGGACTTTGGATACAGGAAGATATGCTTTGGAAGAGAATTTGCTCAAGTTCTCTAAGTGACCTTTTCGCCTCCAGTTTTCTTGAAAGGGAAAAGTCTACATGTAGGGCGATCAGTACATCTTAAGCCAGGATCAGGGAAGATGAAAAGCTACAGGGGCCAAGAAAGCGGTCGCAGCTGTCGCAGTTTCATGGCGTGCACGAGATGGTTGCAGAGGGCCGCGGCCGTGGCCAGATGGGCCAATCTGTTGTACAATGACATCCAAAAATGAAAGTCACGATTCACGGTCCAATTTTATGGGAGAGATTCATGGTCCATCGAAAATTCCTCACGTTAATCTGGGAGCATTATTGTGATGGCAATAGGTATTCCATCGTTCGAGTCTCAATCATCACATTGAGGTTAGGTATACACAGGTGCCATTACCACACCGTCCATTATTAGTGGTATCTAAGGTATGTCGTAACGCCGTCCCGTCATTGATCATCCAAAACTCCTCGCGGCTATGCGCAATTCCTGGTATCGGCCCGTATCCGCCAACTTCAACGAGAAGGGCGGGTATGAACAAGAAAGTAATACGTTCTATCGAACGGGGCGATGTTCCCCCATCCCCAACCCAATGATTTCGAAGATTATGGGGTTGATCTCGACGGCAAGCCAAGCAATTCCTGGGCTAATTAGCATGGTGAAATCTTTAGACAGGAAAACGCGAGCTTACCAGTATAGACTACGAGTTTGGTAACGACTTCGACATCGTATCTTACTCGAGGCTTTTCAAGCATGGAGAACATTTCCTTCTCTTCCAACTCGGTATGTTGACCGACCATTATTTCTGCCCCGTCGTCTTGATCATTATCCACTTCGCCTGGTGGAGGAGTTGCGGGTGTGTACATAACATGCCCCTGACCCATCATATGTTCGTACGAACCAACTCTTGACTGCGCTGGCGTGGGAAGATTGCCCGGGCCTTTCACTGCCAGTGATGCCGTGACCCCGGAGGCCTGTGAAACAGCACCGTCCTTATCGGTCTTTCCGACGGCCGAAGGAAAGTAATCTCTAGATTGACTTGCTGATCGCCGCTCTAGCTGAGGCGATTGCAATGCAGAGCCCATTTCTGAGTTGGTCAAGCTATCTCTTCGTCGCTTCTCCCGGTATGCCAACGTTTCGTAGGCATCAGCTGCAGACTGAGGTCCCACAGACACTGCACGCCCGCGTCCAGGATGTCGGATGGAAGTGAGGAGACCAGGCAAATCAGAAACAGATGGCATAACATTGTCTACCTTTAGTCGAGAAGGTATCATTTTGTATTCCGATGCTGGCATGAAGAATTTCCGAGGTAAGATGAACCCATAATTCTCAATTACTCGGAATAAATGAGGCAAGAACTTGAGCAATGCCGGCTTCATGACTTCTCTCCACGCAAAGATCACCAAGACCCCAACGAAGACGCGAGCGATCACGACTGGCCAGCCCATGTGCTCGAGGTCAAATGGTACTGTTGCTGAGACAGGCACGTCCCATGCCCAATCGCCAACAGCATAATGCCATCCACCGAGCTCGATTCCAATATAAGTGCCTGCGAATGAAACGCTATCGTCGAAGCAAGGGCAGTCGTCAGCCGGCTCGGGATGAATGCGAATCAGAACGATGATTATCAAAGCAACAGTTGCTGGCGCTTTCCAAGTACTATTATATAGCCACTGATCAAATTGAGCGCCATACGTGCACTCAATCACAGAAATCAATGCTCCCATAATGCTGCCGATGATCACGTCGATAAACCCATGCATCCCACAGTATAGTCTCCCCAGAATGATAGACACAGCATATGAATAACTGACTACCTCCAGGATGGTCTTCGTGGTTTCTTGTAACTGACAATCGGGGTGATGTATGGCGTACAGCGCATACACAGCTACAGACACTGCGTTCGCGGAGTGGGTTGACGGAAATCCATATTCCAGGGCGGCTGAACCAGACATAGTAATGCGGTGGAGAGGTGGTGATAAGGGTCTAGGTAGAGAAAAGAAGTCTTTAAGCATGCCAGTAAAGAAAACTCCGCTGGCTAAAATGTGAACCATCCTATAACTGTCAGCCATTGTGAATGAAACAACTCGGGTGCCCCTACCCTCTACCCAGAGATGTATGTCCACACCAGAATAGAATCGGAAGAACGACCATGAAGAATGTATGCGTGCCGAGGTTCGCGGTGATTGCAAAGTACGAGTCCAGCGCCGGCGACCTCATCTTGTCTTGCATCCACGCCAGATAAGGGGTCTCCCATCGGATGAGGGGCAGTAGCCTCTGTCGCAAGTTGTATCGCCATGGTGGAAGTTTGCGCTTGTCTGGGATATCTATTTAGTCAATGTTCTCAAAGCGCGCAACTTCGGATCGCTATCTTGCGAGGGACCTGTGCAGATATACTTCCAATGCTTCACATGCAATTGCCGAAGCTGACGCGCCGCATTGATGGGGAAAAGAGGTGTATTTGGGAGAGCACGGTAACAAGGCTCGGGAATGAAAACACTCGCGGCTCTGGAGAGACTTACAATGATCTAAACTTCGTAGGCCAGCGTCAGGTACCTCTTCTGCAGCATGGACAGCTATTGTTGGCGGAGGTGGTGGTGGGGCATCTCTGGATTTCTCAAGCTCTATGGGCCCTGAGCCATTTGGAGTCGAGGACATCGATGCATTCGGCGCGCAGCATCTATAGAGATTCGGTGAGGCAGAGGAGGTAATAGAGGAGTCCAGAGTCCAGAGTCCAAGTGATATGAAGGAGCGACAATGGATCTCGAGTCCTCACAAGTAGTGGGTGAAGCAAGCACTCGGTCGCAAAGCAGTAAACTCAGCACCCACCTCGGCTAGTGACTTGGCTGCCTCAGGTACTTGGGCGTTGGCGGTTTTAAGGGGCTGGTCGCTGCTGCAGCCCGTTGCTGGGCCAGTTGCCCAGCGCTGTTATTTACTTCGGCGGCTTCATTCAAGAACCACCTCCCCTTCCCCTGTGATATTGGAATATTCGAATTGAACCTCCACATTCCAGAAGGACACGCCACTTACAAACCTTTGCATCGAATACTACAATCACATAACTAGAAGTGTCATTATTCACAACACGCTAAGGTCGGTTTTCATCTGGTGTTCTCGCCTCCATCAGTATGTCGGCGCAATATCAACAGAGAGACAATTACAACAATCGGCGGTCGGATATGTCAGAAAAATATGACGCCCCGCGCAGGAAACCTACACGACGTGATCAAAGCGCAAGATCCAGTGACGGAACCTTCAGCACAATGATGAGCACTTCCACCGGGAGAGAGTCAGCAGCGACACATGTAACCGAGGGACCAGCATACTCCAAGAAGATTGTGGTAGTAGGGGATGGAGGCTGTGGGAAAACCTGTCTCTTGATCAGTTATAGCCAAGGCTACTTCCCAGAGGTATTTTACTTGATCTTCCGACATATGCAGTTGCTAACCACCCCCAGAAATACGTACCGACAGTCTTCGAGAACTACATCACATACTCCACCCACCCCGAAAGTGGCAAGACTCTCGAGCTTGCCCTCTGGGATACTGCCGGACAAGAAGAATACGATCGCCTTCGGCCATTATCGTATCCTGAGACCGACCTTCTCTTCGTATGCTTTGCGATCGACTGCCCTAATTCTCTGGAGAACGTCATGGACAAAGTGAGTGTTTGGAGTCAGTGTGAATTAATCAAGACTAACGTCTGTTTAGTGGTACCCAGAAGTTCTACATTTCTGCCCGTATACGCCTCTCTTCCTCGTAGGCCTCAAATCTGATCTCCGAACGAAAAGGACTTGCATCGACCTTCTCAAAACCCAGGGTCTAACCCCGGTCACCCAAGAACAAGGAATGGCAGTAGCTCGGAAGATGGGAGCGAGATACATGGAGTGCAGTAGTAAGGAGATGGACGGTGTGGCGGAGATATTCGACATCGCCATCAATACTGTTGTCGAGAACGATGCAAGCAACGAACCAGCGCAACCACAAAACGGGGGAGCATCAGGACAGTCCGGCGGTATGAGGAAGAAAAAGAAGCGCAACTGCCGATTCCTATAATGACCTCCGACCACGACTTGCTACGACAACGATATGACCAATGACTGCATAACATGGAGTTCTAGTATATGCCGGATATGGCTGAGGAAATGCGGAAAACACATAATACCTCGGCCTGAACGCATACCTCTAGAACTCAATCATCCATCCTGGACCACTTGACTTTACTTTCCATTTTGCGGCTTCATTTTATGTTCAGTAATAGGGTTAAGTGCTGGTAATCGCACCGGAAATGGAGGGTTTCTTATGTATCATGACCCCTTTCCTGTAGAAACAAGGAATTCAAATATACAAACCAACCACCTCCCCTTATGCATGCATGTATGTATGTGAGACCGCCGGGTATTGTAATGCCAAACTCCATATGCCCAAATATCTCTTCCCTCTCATCGCCCAGTCCCACCCGTCTCGGTCAATTCAGTCTCATCCCCTTCCTCTCCTTCACCAGCATTTCCCTCCGCCTCCGCATCCGGATCCTTCGCCATTACATTCTCAAATTGCGACCACAGCGCCTCAACCGAGCTGAATTCATTGCCGACCTGCCTCCCAATTAGTCCTCTCCCAACTTACCGATCTAGGAAACGTACAGCGATAACTCCTTCCATTGATCGATTCAGCTTGTTGATATTGGCGAGTACATGTTCGAAGCTCTGAGCGTGGGGCATTTGTTAGAATGTAGATAAGGGAGGAGCGGAAGGGCGACATACGATGCCAATTTCATTCAGCAGCGCCTCGCGCTGTTGCTCAAAGTACGATTTCTCTGCTGCAGGCTGCGCGTTCGTGCTCGAGGAGGCCGGAGGGCGCGTTGTGCTTGACATTTTGTGTTCTGTGTATTTGGGAATGGGATGAGGCGCGTTCGGGAGGGGTGGTTTGGGAGACGCGATTTTGCGGCGTGGCTTTCTACAGCGAATGGGGCGCCATGCAAATAAGCCGGGCGAAATAGGGGCCGACTACATGTCTTGTTGAAATTCAGCCTTGTGTCTTGTTTTTACATTTTATATTGTTTGAGCTTCCGAGTTTCTATCTGTTTGGCTTTACAGAATTATATGCTACAAGTGCAGTTTTATTTTGAGGGGACGCTGTGCCCTAGTGGACGGCTTTCAGGCCGTGGGATTTCAAGGGCAGGTACGCGGCAGTTGCGACACCGTCTCTCTCTTGGCCTTTTGTCTCTACTCTGTTTTAATGGCAAGCTGAAGAGAATGTCTTGTTTCAATATAATATCGTCTGTAATTGGTGCCGTATGAAACTGCCTTGTATTCATTGTTTATTCCATCCAAAAATGCATGACATCCATTCAAGCTGACGAAGGTGGGGATTCTTCTCGTCAAGTTCTCTTGTACGATTTTACATTCTTACTATTGTATCAATTCCACTTTTTGTATCAGCGTTATCGTGGATCATTTTACGAAGTACTACCTCTCACGGAGCAGCAGATCTAGAATTGAGAGGCCTTATGGCTTTGTCGCGGGGCCAAGGCGGACTTTTAGTTGCGAATTCCTCATTACCCCCGCAAATCACACCTCCGGAACGGCGTCGCAGCTTTTTACCACTATCAGGATTAAAGCAGATCTTCTCTATATCCAATGATCCATACTAGAAGGACGTAAGTCGATGCTACGTTGCAAACACCTTCTTCATCTATGCAAATTGCCAAGTCGCGGGCTGGAAAAAGGCATTGAATGAGCGCCTCCGAAGCCGTTGAACCTGCAGGCGCTTTACCATCGCAACAACTCAAGAAGTTTGGCCGTTCTTGATTTATTACCAGCTACGGCGGATCCATCGAATTATCAGCTGGGGCCGGAAAAGCACTAAATTTGAAGCTATCCGCACAAATCTGACTTAAATTCGGTGGCCTGTTCCAGCCTACTGGTGGACCAAAAAGGCGGCACTAATTCTGAATGTGCCACGACGAGTGGAACATTCGAAATGGGCAATAATTACTGCCGCTTTCTCTGTCCACCGCGAGCCAGCCACTATAATTTATACAATTTCTATTATTTATCCATTCTATACTCTAGCCAGTGGCAACAGAAGCATCCGAAGCTTCGCTTGGCCTTCTTTGCACCTGCTAGTTGTGGAACTTCCACTTGATTATCCGCTTTTTGACCTTTCTGCGCGCATCTAAGCTTCTTTCCAGCCATTGATCTCGCTCCAATCTGATCAAAATGGCCCTATCCATGGGTCTGCGTCTCTCCGCTCTGGCCAAGACAACTACCGGGTGCGAAGATAAAGCTTAATAGCTTGGCGCCACGAGCATCGTTACCAACTTCTCCTTTGAGTGTTGGAAGGCCACTTAATTATCCCTATGGCCATGTGTTTCTGCATCTCGCCACGAGCACGTCTTATCAACGGCGGAAAAGTTCGATGCCAAGTAGCTGGGAATGGGACTGATTCGTTCTTTTGACATTTGACTGCAGCGGCCTTGCCCGACCCCAGGTCTACCAGAAGTCTAGATACCAAAACCTCGGATCTCTATCGGTTTTAAGCTAGGAGATATTTATCGGTCCCGGAAGTATAATTGCTCTGTGACACCCGCTTCTCTTCTACAGCATTCTTCAATTCCAACCCTTGGTCGTATCCATCACCATGAGTATGTGTCCCAGATTCGCATACTTATCCCTAGCTAACATGAATAGCGACGATCCACGCTTTGCCAGAAGCGCAACAGATAGTTGGGTCAGAGGCCCCTCTATCTCTTGCTGAGAAGGGTCCAATGGTCCATACTAACTCGTTCAATCACCTCGGTGCCCACACATCTGATGGCGACGCCGCGACTGAAGAGGAGATGAGCACTCTCCGCCGTGTTGCGGGAAATGTCCCAATCACTGCGTACGTCTTGTGCGTGGTCGAATTCGCTGAGCGTGCCTCTTTCTTTGGCGTCAAACAAGTGTTCAGCAACTTTGTCAACCGACCTCTTCCTGCTGGAGGTAACGGTGCTGGTGCTCCTCCTCGAGGAACCCAACAGACTGCCGGTGCGCTTGGGAAAGGGACTGTCGTCGCTGCTGCTGTGACCTCGTCTTTCGGTTTCCTTGTCTATGCTTTGGTAGGCTTCCTTGCTGCCCTGTTTGTACCCTACTAACACAATTACTAGCCTATGCTTGGTGGTTGGCTCGCCGATGCCAAATGGGGACGTTTCAGAACTATCTGTGTTGGTATTGCAATCTGCGGTATTGCACACGTAATTATGGTAATTGCTGCTATCCCTTCGGTCATTCAAGCCAATCACGCCTATGCTCCGTTCATGATCTCGGTTTACGTATTGGCTATTGGGGCTGGTAAGTATCCTCCTCTTCAAAATCTCCCACAAAGCGTGGCTGATTTAGATAGCTCTGTTTAAACCCAATATTTCGGTCATTATCCTGGATCAAAATCCCCACAGCAAGCCAGTTACCAAGACGCTCGAAAGTGGTGAGAGGGTAGTCATTGACCCTGAAGCCACCACTGAACGTATGATGCTGTGGTTCTACCTGCTTATCAACATCGGCGGCTTTGTAGGCGTTCCTACCTCTTACCTCGCTAAGTTGGTTGGATTTTGGCCTGCATTCCTCCTTCCCGGCATCTTATATTTCCTCCTTCCTCCTCTGTTGTGGTGGCTGCATCCTCGATTGATCCTCCACAAGCCTGGGGGAAGCGATCTTGGTAACATCTTTAAGATCCTTGGTATCTGCTTCAAGCGGGGTGGCTGGAAGCAGATTGGTAGCCAAGGCTTCTGGGATCATGCTAAACCATCCGCCATTGCACACAGCAGCAAGGTGGTTGAAGTTCCTTGGAACGACAGGTTTGTGGATGACGTTCAACGAACGTTCCAAGCTTGCGGTATCTTCCTTTTCCTCCCAATCTTCTTCATAAATGACGGTGGTGTGGGCGGTAAGTTTCAGATCTCCTCCCTTTGTTTGGTCATTCTACAAGATTCACTATGCCTTTTCATTATCTCGGGTGCCCTAAGACATTCTTAAAAGAGATAGTAGATCTTGCAAACTTGCCTGATAGTTCTACTTGTTTTTTTCGATCAAGTAATACTAACTCTGGGAACCCGCAGGCGCTTCCGATGCTCTCTCAGTCATGCTCACAACCAACGGTGTACCTAATGACGTTATTAACAACTTCAATCCTCTTGTCATAATCCTCGGCGTCCCAATATTCAACTACGGTATCTACCCCACGCTGCGAAAGTTCAAGATCAAATTCGGTCCCATTTCAAGAATGTTCACCGGCATGTTGGTCTGTTCGATTGGCTCCATTGGATGGGCAATCATCACGCACTACGCGTACACTACAGGCCCTTGCGGTGATCATGCATCCAGTCTCACCTGCGTTGACGCTGAGGGTGTCTCACTCGTCTCACCAATTTCTATTTGGTGGACCGCAATCCCTCTATCCATCACTGCACTATGCGAAATCCTCGTTAACGTCACCGCATACGGAATTGCCTACTCTCGTGCTCCCAAGAATATGAGAGGCCTCGTATCAGCTATCAACTGCTTCATGTCCGCTATCCAATATGCCATCAATTTGGCCACAGCCCCCGCCATTAGCGATCCTCATATTGTCTGGGCGTTTGCTGGACCTTCTATTGTTGGATTTGTCATGGCTTGGATATTCTGGTTTATTTTCAAGGACTTGGACAAGGAAGAATATATCACGAGCGACAATGAGGAATATTTGAACTCGCAGACCCCTGAGTCGAACAGGCTCTCGGATGAGGAGGGTTCGAGCAAAGCAGGAGAGGCTGAGGATGAGAAGAATCTTCGACATCGCGTTCACGATTCATAGATTGGGTATAATTTAGTGAGATGAATGGCACAATGATATGATTCACAAACATTTAAGCGGAAAAAAATTCGCAGATGAGTTGAAGATATCAATTGTAGCAGAAGCGAAACTACTTCATTGGCTTCCACTTGAGGGTGTTTCGCAGCCCGCAAAACTAATGCACAATGACTGTAGCCAAGCAGCAAAAGCAACGGGATACAAACAACTTGGTATATCAGATCAGCTCTCCTCAAACGGAAGCATAGAGCTTTAAAAATATTCTTGTTGTACATAAGAGGCACCTACCTCCTAAATTTTCCGCATATCGCCATCTCGAGTATTTTGGACAACTGAAGCTTCTCCCCACACCTGCAATCCCCTGTCGACAACTCCAAACCTAAGAGGCCATTAAATCCCTAGCTGAACCTAAACGCCGCAACGTCATCTAGCCACCCCCCGGCACCCCGTAGGCTAAAAACCATGGACGACCTTATCGAGCTGGGAATCGAGGGTGTAGATAAAGTCGTGGACAAGCATTTCGACAAAGTCCCCGACAAGGCTCTGCACAAAGCCACATACGACCCCCGCAATCTACGAAAATCACACCGACGAAAATATCGAAGAGAAACTCGAGATTCTTCATCATCGCCTTCAGATCGAGAACCACCGCCATATCCAGACAGCCCCAAACAAGATCCCCGCATGCGGCCAGAAAATCCGGATCCGAATCTTGCGTACAACGATCCGTATACGGAGGACCGACCAAGCTTTATCACGATGCATGACAATGAGTATGGGAGAAATGGCACTTACCCAGGCTCAGTGTATAGCAGTGAGCCTCCACACCCACGATCACAGTACATTCCTCCTCCGCCCCCACCTCCAATCGGTGCCCCGCCTCGAGAATTCGTGCCAGCGCCTGGAGCACCACCTAGCTATTTCGAGCCCGTAGATCGTAGGGACAGGAGAGGACGCAGCGGGTATGAGTCTGATGACGAGGAGTACTATTCTGATTTCCAGCGGAAGCCAAGGAGGCCGAGACCGGGGAATAGGAGACGCAGCTCGAGTTACCATGGGCCGCGAGACGGGCAATTAGCGTTAGCGACGAGGCAGAAGGGGACAGCGGGGACGATGGTGGATAATGCGAGGGATAAGGCGCATCGGTATGGATTGAAGGACGAGATCACCGACGTGTTCTCATCGAGTAAGGCGGGACTTGCTGGTGGTGCTGTGGGGGCGGTTGTGGGTGGATGGGCGGCGCAGGAGGCGCAGGTTGCGATGGGGAAAGATGGCGGTGGGAGGAAGGATAAGTGTGCGACGAGTGCGGTGTTGACTTTGCTTGGGGCTGCTGTTGGGGGGTTGGCGGTCAACGCTCTGGTTGATAGGTATGAGGATGGGAAGAAGGAGGCTAAGGAGAAGCAGGAGAAGTGGGATGAGAAATGGGACGATAGGAGCTCGGGTCCGCCTGTTAGGAAGAATAGGAGAAGGAGAGATAATTATGACGATGATGGGAGCTACTCCCGATGAATAATGAGGGATGACGAAACCTCAGAAGCGGAACTTTTGAACGAATGGATGTGTATATGTACTTATGATAATGGTAACGATAATGAAGTGGGTATGCCGAGCGAATTTGAAATCGATAGATTTTCACTTTCTTATGAATAAGGCAGATGAGCTCCTTCGAACTCAGATGTGAGCTTGTCTGCTTCCCTGACTTTGGACTTATAATATGTCAAATTGAATCATTAATTCCCAACGAAAGAGATATCAGTAGTATTCGCATGTGCGTTTCTCATGAGACAATCACAAGATAAAGAGGCTTGGTGACTTGAGAGCTATAAGCACTTCAATGTTCCATTCCTTGTGTGAGATTCATAATCGAGTGAAAGATGCTCCAGTCCCATAGATATGTCGAGGCCTCACCCCAAGCAAAGTTGGTTATGGAACCCAGCCATCTACTTCTACTATCACATATTCTCGGCACTCAGGGTGTTACTGGAGACCAGTGTGCAAAATGACCTGGGCAAACAGGTTTAGAAATTTGATATAGACAGGGAGGCTCGCGCTGAACATAAAAAACGGCATTGTCCATTGCCGACTTTGAATGTTCCACATAACCTGGTACATTCAAGATTCGTGTCGGTATTCCTTGTCTGTCAAGGAAGAAAGGAAGAAACCCACAGACTCGATATTCGGGTGATATTAGTGCGTATAGCCTTGGGCCCGAGAACTCGGGAGATGGACAAGAATATCAAATCGAACTTTTGGAACATGGCCGCTCGCTGAAATGCTATGTCACAATATGTAACAAGATTAAGAATCAACTCCTCAATCGACCTCATCTTCTTCCTCGTCTTCTTCATCATCGTCTTCGTCGTCAGAAATGCTTTCCCCTAAGCCCTTAAGCCGCTCCTTATACCTGGCAACCTTGTCCTCTAGATCACCAAACACCATTAGGAGGTCGTCGAGTTCACCCTGCACCGCAGCTTTCTCTTTTTCCTTTTCGGCCAAGGCGATCTCAGCGTTTGAGGCTTTCTCCGCGGATGTACCACTTCGCTCTTCTGCTTCTTGGGCCTTTTCTTCTGCTCGCTGTAAACGTGCAGCCTGCTCCGTTTTCGTAGCTGTGTACTCGTCGTGTGCGGTTTGAAGATCTTGGAGGTGGTTTTTGTTTGCCTGTGTGATGTCAGTGAGAATTTTCTGAGATGGCGTTGCGTTGCGATACCTTCTCAAGGTCTGCTTCCAATTTGCTGATGTTGGTTTGAAGATCTGAAATTTCGGCCTCCGTCCGTCTTCGCGTTCGCTCAGCATTTGCTTCTGCGGTCTTTTGGACGTGGTCAAGCTGTCGCTGATGGTCTTCGGTGATTCGTGCTTTCTCTGCCTGAGCGGCCCTTTGGGCTTGTTCTAGTTGCTTCTGTAGGTCTTGAATGGCTCGAGTTTGCTCCGTTCGTAATTTACTGAAATATATTAATCAGTATAAGTCTCCAAAAGGTGTCAGACACTACGAACTTTAGATCTTCCTCATGGTGTTTTTGTAGAGCCTCATTGACGTGCTTGATTCTTGCGAGTTCGACCGTGGATGTCTCTTTGGCCCTGCGGTGATCGGCTTGCTCTTGACCTAATTGCCTGCCAACAGAAACCAGATCTTCTTCCGATTTTTGTAGGGCTTTGGTCTTTTCCTCAAGCTGTGATCGCAGAGAGTCAACCATCTCCCTCGAGATACCTTTTTGTATGCCATTCGCAACAACAGGGACTTCCATTCCAGGATCCCGGTCAATGACACGGAGCATTCGGCTAAAATTGTCCTTTACGAATTCAACAAATGTCTTGTCGAAGAAGACTTCTGGTAGGCCACCCTGCGAAGCTGAGCTTAGCTTCTGCGGAAGGACCTCAAAGTCCCGTAACAATGGGTGACCTCGCAACTTCATAAGTCGATCGATATACTGGTCTCGACCCATACGAGATGATAGAATCGGGTGTATCGTCGCTCTGGGAACAGGCGAATCTTTGGTGGAGAATTCATAAACAATACCCAAAAGCATTGCACACAACCCCTGTACTAATACTCCGTCGGCTGTAGTGTGTAACACGGCCTGTACCAGGCTTTGGATGTTGCTACCCTCGCCCAAGAAATCGTTAACACCGTCAGGATCTTCCCACAACCATCCACATAGCAGCATGAGATACGCAACGAGTACCCGTTCATCGACATTTTTCTGAATACCGATGACCAAATTTGCGGTTATTGACTGAATGCATGTCACGACTTCTTCGCCCTCTGAAGCATCGCCTTCAGCAACGCTCATAGCTAGAGTTTTAGCATCTCCATCTTCGTAAATTAAGTGGAATAAAATCACAGCAGCGAGCCAGTGTCGATAAGGATCACCAGAAACGTGACTATCCAATGGTTGCAGAAGAGTAGTCAGGACATTCGCAGTCTCATCAGCGCCAGAAGAATGTCCGTCAATGGCCCGCCGTAAGAAATGTTTTCGGATCAGAGGGTGATTGAAGAAATATGCCTTGATGCATTCGCATGCTGCTAACCTGGAATCGAAAGCCGCTAAGGTGGGCACGCTTAATGTGAGGTCGAGTAAACCGTCTATCACGTATACTTTGGGTATCCCATTCTGTTGCACCGTTTCGTTTCCTTCGAGAGGTTCATCCAGAACCGAAGTAACCTGCAATTGTGCAAATGCTTCTTGAAGGCTAGGATTCCCACGTATCAAGTCCGCGCATGTGATTAACGCCTGAAAAAGACATTAACAAAAGGACGAAGTTTATTATACTCTGGTACCTACCTCAGATTTGATTTGGACCTCGGTTGATCGACTGAAGGCCAACTCAAGTACTTGAGACAAGACCCCATGCTGCCAAAACGATGCTTGATTTGCTTGTGTGCCAACACCACCAGTGATGAGAAACAGCCTCAAAACGGCTAACAGAGCGTAAATATTTCGGTTTCTCTGGACTTTTGCCCATTCTGCAACTTCTTCCTCCGCGCCTTCCCCGCCAAGAGCATCATTCAGCAACCTCGCAAGTTTAGGAACACAACCCGTCTCCCGGAAGAAGGATTGATTCGACACGTTTAGTCGGAGGAGATTTGCGAGAAGGATCAAACAATCCTCCACTATTCTGTCTCCATGTGAAAGAGAGCCTTCCAATTTGATGATGTTGAAGATTCGGTCGAAAACATTTTCGAATGCGACAACTTTCTGTAGTTCGGAAGAACTTGGAGTCAAGTATGTCAGCAATGATAGAGCTTCGTTCCGAATGGCCTCTCTTCTGTCATCTAGTACTGCGACAAGCCGTGATATCCCCAAAGGCGCTGTGAATATACACTCTTCGGTGCGTTCGGTTCGTGAAGCTAGAATCGCAGAGAGAAGTTGTAACGAGTAGAGGCGAGAGTAGAAATCGTTGGTGTCCAGGAAGTCCAGTAGTAAGGTGATGTTGTCTTGCCGTTGAGTAAACTCGTCTGCTAGCCATAAAGCAATTTCCTCTGAAGCCTCTGGACTATTTTCATTGGGGTTGAAGAGCATCAATAACGTCTCGAGGACCACTTTAACAGTGTCAACATCTATTCAGATTCGTTAGCACAGTCAATTGAAGAAACAATTCCCTTCGGAGTAACAGGAATGCTCAGCAAGACCGACCTTCTCCATCCTTAGTAAGGCTGCCAATTAATTCCCGCAGGGAGTCACTGGCAACACTCGCTGGATAATCTTTCGCAAAGCTCCGAAGCCCAAGAATAGCTGCACGCCTGTCTTCAAGGAGTGTGGAGCTGGCCAGGCGCGAGCTCAGGGTCGATATTGTTTCCCCAACGCTCTGTTTCGCCGGAGCACTTGCGATATTGAACATCTCTGGGCGGATTCGTTAAATGTCCCGGTATTTGCCATCGAATATCATGAGTTGGAGGCCTGGAAGGAATGTGGGTGCGGCATATTGAAATTTCTAGGGCTTTGAACTGAGGGCCAAATTGTCCTATTGAAGCTTGAGGCCACTGCCACTCCAGGATTTTGGCGGCGCACTGTGACGCGCCGGATGCCGACACTAGCGCCGAAGCGCGAACAAAGAAGACGAGGGCGCGAGTCGACATCTCAATCCTTTCTTTTACTCTTTTACATCCGCAACTCAGCTGTTTCTTCCCCCACGCAGAAGCCGATATACTCACCGGGTCGCAGATACTGTACAGTCTCATGCGATCGATAGTAGAGCTCGCATAGTTTCCCTTCCCTTCGCTCGTCAAAACATCGCCGCATAATTCCCAGCCTCTTGCGTAGGCTTCCCACGACCCTCACTTCTAGGCTTCGAAGCGTTCAACTTTCGCCCGTCTCGTGGCACAATCTGCGACACGGTAAAGAACATATAAAGCAACTATGGGTGTTCCAGGTGCGCTGTCCTGAGTCCCAAATTTTATTTGACCCCTGCTGACGCTCTCCTTTAGCCCTTTTCCGCTGGCTCAGCCAGAAGTATCCTAAGATTGTTTCCGGAGGTTAGTCTCCAATATCCATCAAGTTTTCACGATAAACGCTAATTTCAGCTTTTAGTTATTGAAGAGCAGCCGCGCGAAATCGATGGCCAAGAGATCCCCGTAGATACCAGAGGACCAAACCCTAATGGAGAAGAGTTCGACAATCTATACCTCGACATGAATGGCATCGTCCATCCTTGTTCGCATCCTGAAGATGGACCTGCACCCAAGGATGAGGAAGAGATGATGCTGGCCATTTTCAAGTACACAGATCGAGTTGTCAACATGGTCCGCCCTAGAAAATTATTGATGATTGCTATTGATGGTGTTGCTCCGCGCGCCAAAATGAATCAACAGCGTTCCCGACGTTTCCGCTCTGCCCAAGAAGCCCAGGAGAAAGAAAAAGACAAAGCGGAACTTTTAAAGATGTTGAAGTCGCAAGGCGGCCACATTGAAGAGCCAGAAATCAAGAAAGCTTTCGACAGCAACGAAATTACACCTGGTACTCCTTTCATGGACACGCTAGCTGCCAGTCTAAGATATTGGATTGCCTACAAACTTAACAGCGATCCAGCATGGGCCAAGGTGAAAGTCATCATCTCTGACTCGACAGTCCCAGGAGAGGGCGAGCACAAGATCATGGAATTCATTCGATCTCAAAGATCATCCCCAGACCATAATCCCAACACAAGACATGTCATCTATGGCTTAGATGCCGACTTGATTATGTTAGGTTTAGCAACTCACGAACCTCATTTCCGTGTTCTTCGAGAAGACGTCTTCGCTCAGGACTCAAAACCTCGCACCTGCCGCATGTGTGGCCAGGCTGGTCATGAAGCCAGAGAGTGTACAGGTCAAGCCAAGGTAAAGGATGGAGAGCATGACGAAAAGGACAGCGCTCCTCCGCTCAAACCCTTCATTTGGCTCCATGTCTCTATTCTTCGCGAGTATTTGGCAGCCGAAATGTATGTTCCAAATCAGCCTTTCAGATTCGACCTAGAACGAGCTCTAGATGATTGGGTTTTTATGTGTTTCTTTGTCGGAAATGATTTCTTGCCTCATCTTCCCAGTCTCGAAATTCGAGAGAATGGAATTGACACTTTGATTGCAATTTGGCGTGACAACATTCCTCATATGGGTGGGTATCTTACCAAAGATGGTCATGTTGACCTTGAGAGAGCTCAATTTATTCTTGCTGGGTTGGGCCTACAAGAGGATGCCATCTTTCGCAGAAGAAAAGAGACAGAAGACAGAAGAGCAGCTGGTCAGAAGCGACGTAAGCTTGAGCAAGAACGTGGTGGTCGAGGCGGCCGTGGAGGACGCGGAGGACGAGGTGGTCGAGATGACTTTCAGGACTCGCCATCAAATGGTAGACAAAACGGTAGGCCTTCTAAGGACCAGGCTCCCGTTGGTCTTCCACTGTTTGCCCCGGGTCATTCAGATGTGCCCAAGGATGCAAAGGCCATGACTCATGACATGGTTGTCAATCGAGGAGCAATTTACAAGGCAAATCTGGCCAATAAGAGTGCTGCTGCTGCTTTGAAGGGCTTGATCAACGGCTCATCTGCCGATGAATCCGCAGATAATTCTAATGCAAGCTTAGAGGAGTCCCCAGGATCCGCTCTAGGAAAGCGAAAGGCCGAACTGTTGGAAGATGACGATAGCAGTACTCCGGGTCGAAATACGCCACAGCCTGGAACTCCTCAAACGCCAAGCGATGAAATGCCTCCTGATACTGTCCGGCTGTGGGATGAGGGCTACGCTGACCGATATTACGAGCAAAAGTTTGGTGTGGACAAGAGCGATATCGAATTCCGACACAAAGTCGCCAGACATTATGTAGAAGGACTCGCTTGGGTCTTGCTCTATTACTTCCAAGGCTGCCCATCCTGGGATTGGTATTACCCTTATCATTACGCACCTTTTGCTGCAGATTTTGTCGATATCAAAGACATGAAGATCAGTTTCGAAAAGGGCAACATATTCAGACCTTTTGAACAACTCATGAGTGTTCTCCCTGCAGCTTCGAGACAAGCCATTCCGGAGCTCTTCCATGATTTGATGACTGACCCAGAAAGTGAGATCATTGACTTCTACCCAGAAGATTTCGTGGTTGATCTCAATGGCAAGAAGTTCGCATGGCAAGGTGTTGCTCTGTTACCGTTCATCGACTCTGAAAGATTGCTCGGTGCTATGCGCAAGAAGTACCCTTTGATGCCTCCTGAGATGGCAGCCCGAAATACCGTTGGAAAAGATGCGCTCCTCTTTGCGGAAGCCCACGAAGATCTCTATGCTGATGTCGCATCCAACTTCTATTCCAAAAAGCAGGGGCCACCCGAGTTCAAGTTGAATCCAAGAATTAGTCAAGGTCTCACTGGCAAGGTTGAGAAGAATAAGTCCCATTTGCCTCATGGCTCATTGGTCTTCCAATTAAACACCGATGCGATGCCAAGTCTAGACGATGACCGGTCTATAAGGTATGTCAATCCATGTTCCTAAACTAATTGCATTTTGCTGATCGTCATTTAAGTGTTCATTACGAGATGCCAAAGTCTAAATACCTGCATAAGTCAATGCTTCTACGTGGAGTAGAATTTCCCCCTCCTGCTTTGAATCAAGGCGACATTGAGCAGACAAAGGGACGTGCAGCCAGATCAGGTAGAAATCATGGCGGCGTACCACTCAAAGGAGATGGTCGGGGTCGCAATTCTTTCAATTTTGCAGCACCAGGGCAAAATGATCGACAGTCATATGGCTCTCAGAACAACTACAATGGGAACAACGGCTACCATGGAAATAACAGTTACAATGGCAACAACTACCCACCCCCACCAGGCGCTGGCTGGCAACCCCCTCCTCCGGGTATGGCCGCCAAGTTTGGAGGACCTCCCCCACCACCCCCGGCGAATTATGGGTCGTATGCACCACCTCCTCCCGCATACGGTAGTTATGATGGACGTGGTGCTGACCGAGGTCCACCTGGCTACTCCAGACCTTCTGAGGGCGATTCCTGGAGAGGCGGTGGACGAGGTGGAGCCGGAGGGGCCAGAGGCGGCAGAGGTGGCGGTAATTCTTACAGAGGTGGAGACTCTTATCGAGGAAGTGATTCGTATCGAGGGGGTGATTCTCACCGGAACGATTCCTGGCGCGGACGCCGTTAAGAAGTATTGAATATTTCCAAACCAGCGTTGGCATCAACAACCGTTCACAAATCGCCTTGCTAGTATGACCTCAATCTCTTTGTACATTATGTGTACTCTCATCTTGTAGAATGGCCGCAGAAATCAAAAGAAGAAAAAGAAAGAAAAAATTGAAAAGTAATTTGTCAAATGTATGCTCAAAAGTTTCAGACCTATAAGACGTGGCTGGTATAAGCTTATAATCATCGTCTAACAGCCTCAATATATTCCTGTGCCGCATTAATGATAAGCTTAAATACACTCAAGAAGATACCCACCAGTATTTGGTCCACTCCAAGAAGCAAAAACATGACGCATGTAGTTCACGTGCTGGTACTGTATGTGAAGCAGGGGGGATCTACATGCAGGTCATTCACGCGAGACACTGGCCCCGCGTGTGGCACTGTCCTCTGTACCTGGATCTCGAACTTCAAACCTCCACGTCGTGAGACGCTGCCATCTGCCCTACCGCCTACAAACAACAACATGACATAACCGCTTTTGCGTCGTACGCCCAGTCGACATCGGGCTCTCGTCTCAAGCACTTCATACGGCGACAATTGTGCCGGCAACCACGGGCTATGTCCGAGATCAAGCCGAAACAACCCATTCCACTCTCCGCATCCACAAGACAATCAAGACAGTGTATACATGTTCGCAGGCAGAGCTGCATGCCTGGGTTCGCTGATTTGGTTGGCGTGACAGGCAGCTCTAGATTCCAGTCATGAATGGGGATTCCAGCCTTGTTATAACACTCGTCGATAGACTGACTACAAGAGTGTGTTTGTCCTACTTCATGCCAGATACTCTCGCTCTTGGCTCTCCATGCTAATAACTCCCTTTTCCTGTAGTTGCCGCACAGAACCGGATCGCCTTCGCATGGCTTCACTCGCGATGAGGTCGTTGTGCTTACGCGCTCGACTCTCATCGGTGTCAGCACCTCTTGCATTGGAGTTGTAATCGATACCCTTGTGCAACTGCTGGAAGCTCTGTCCAGGCCGTATAAAGACATACAATCTCATCCAATCCACGTCTTACATTCCGAGCTATACATTTTAGAGCTTCTGGCGGAGTGTTGTTCGATACATTGGGCTGCTGTGAATACAATTTCGGGTACCTCCAATGAAGATGATGGCCAGAGCTCTGACTCCGAGGGTTCTGATTCAGAGAAGGGGCCCAGACATTTTACGCAACCGAAATGGCATGGGCAGAAAAGACGTGCGTCCCGGAATGCCCTTCTGGTCCGGGATAAGCCACCTGAGCCACTGGCTGATGATTTGGTCAGAAGATTGCTGGACTCCGTGAAGTTATTTACGAGGCCAGTCTCTGAGAATTATGTACTCCCAGCAACGAACATATTGGATGATGCTTTCAAGGGCTACGATCATGGAGATATATTTGGACAAGAGCCCAATTCTACCAATGGCAATCTCAGTGGCACCGAAATTTCACAGCTCCTTATTGACAAGACCGACGCTATCGACGCGCAGATCAGAGGGATCATAGAATACGTATCTTTTTCTAACTGGTCTCGAGTTCTCGAGTATCTCCGAAGTGGCCTCGTGCATGCAGCACATCCGGCTTCTGGGAGTGCAGTACAGACTAATTTTGTCATCGATGATGATAGGAGCGCTCTGATTACTATCAAGTTCATTTCCTCTTTCTGGGTTGATAGTCGCAAGTTGGGTATCGTTATTCAAGAGTTGTGCGGCAGTTTCTTGCATCTGCGCAAGACTTTCCAGACAACGGTAGCAATTGTGGTCCCCCTGTTGATCACCAGGTGGCTTGAAAGGAACCCCGATGAATTTATAGATCTTCACACCTTGCACAAAAGACTAGATGGCGGTAAGCATGACTTCTACTTTGATCAATTCAAGATGATCTCCGCGCGGGTAGAGGATTTAACGACTTCGTTTTTGTTTCTAAGCAACCCAACCTTCACGCCCCTTCTCTATTGAGTCTTTTTTGACTCACACATCTATCATCCTTTAACTAAAAATGTAAAGTCGAATGCTGACGTAAAGCGCTATAGGTGCCGAAACACTTTTTGATATGACAAACACTATGTTCGATGGAGGGAGAAGAAAAGCACTTCTTTATCCATTTCAGACGTCGCTGATTCTGTTACTACCTGACGTCTTCGAAGTCGCAAGTAATATGCGAGACGTGAAGAGTAGCAGTATATCGAAGAAGGTCTCTTTCCTCGAAATGCTTAGAAAGACACTAAGAAACAGGAATGAGACAGCTGTGTACTGCTTGACATCAGTGCTAAGGGTTGCACGTCACTTCAGCCTTGACAGTGATGCTGCAATTCTGAGCTATGCTTTAGATGTGCAAGAAGAAGTCCGAGAGGCTGTGTTCAGGAAAACCACGGCTGGCATGGATGCTCCAAATATTGATACCTCTCTCATGACCGCAGCTTTCGTCAGTTTGACACATCTCAACTTTGAGCATTGCGTTGACAATCTTGCACCTATCTGCCTTGCTTCCAATGCACCGCAAAACTTCAAGCTCGCCGCCATGGCTGCCTGCACCCATTTCGCGAGGCAGTCAAACGCCCAGGAGTATCAAGCATTATTTGTGAAAATTGCAGAATTCATCAGGACACAGCTTAAGGTTCGTCGCCCGAGATGTCCTAGGACTATGCTAATCAAGTCTAGGTAACATCTACGGCGAAAATGCGAGATTCGTATCCAGATGAGCAGTACACCTTACTCAAACCACTGGAGTCCACTGCTTCCTCCGATGTAATTTACAGCATACTGACGTTCTTGGATGCTTCTCCTCTCACTCTTTACGCCGGTGCCCCACTTCACGTTTCGGGCTGGATGCGCTTCTTCGAGGACACCTTAAGCAATTTCGTAAAGTACTTGGTTTCAGATGATGACCGTATCAGATACAAGGCCAGCGCAGTTTCTCGCAAGCTCCTAATTACCGGTACCCATTCTGTCAAGCAGAGAAGTGAAAGTCTCGAGCTCAAAAGTTACAGTCATAACTTTTGGAAGTCCACGTAAGTCGGCTCCCTTTAGTCATATGCAGGCTGTGTTCCCCTAATGCATACTCTTTACATGTTGCATTTAAAGTTCGATCACTGAATGCTTAACTGGTTTAAGATTTTGCAGCTCATACTGTTGACTTGAATCTTCACATGATCGTATTCGGGGCATCACTTGAAGCAAATATCGTATCAAATTAAGACTGACACTTGTCATAGATCCGTTGTGCTGTTGGCAGTATCCGAAAAGCTCCTTAGCGTGGGCAGTGACAGCAAAAGTGCCCTCGGCTTCATTCATGACTATATGGAATCACGATTGACCCTTCTAAAGGACCTTAAGGTTAGTCACATACTCTTCCCTAACGCACTATCGCCAAGTTGTTCTCAATCAAGGCGGTCGAGGATATTGCAAAGCTGACAACGTATCCAGGACTTAGCTGAAATAGAAGAAGACCATCCCGAACGGGTAGCTGCATGTACAAAACTGGAAACCGCGTTCTTGGTATCACTCTGCTCAACCGATATCTCGACTTGTCAGCTAGTCACCAAGTGCATTTCTCTGTTTTGTGAAGAGGCCAAATTGGTTGACGGTTTGGCCGAGCCGACTAAAACGTTGACACCCACCATTAGAAATTTGGAAGTGTACTTGGAGATATCATCGCGAGATTTCCGCTTTACTGGTCTAGTCGCTTTCCAGAAGCGGGTTCGAGGTAACTTGAGACAGATGCAACATCCGACAGCGGGTATCTTAGCTGCGTGGGAAACAGTCTTTGATTCCTGGTTCAAATTATCCAAACAAATATTCGCTCGCTCTATGGACCCTATTGATGAAAAGACTCTCGTGGAATGGCGGAATTACTCAGGATTTCTTGCTTCTCTTGGAGGGACGTGCGTATCGGACCAAGCTCTGGCGCCTGAGGATTCCAACCTCGCCGGCCTACGATGGATCGATAGACTTTCGCCGGAAAGCTACGATGATACACTTTTGAGCAGATACATGAAGCAGAGTGTTCAATTGTTAGCTAGCAACAGCGTCAGGATACGGGAAGCGACCAGAGAAACACTTTCAACGGAACTCTCACCAGCACTCTACTTGCCGCTATTTGGAACTCTGGAGGCAGAGCTTGGGGTATTATTCGACAGTCCTCGGACCAACACTTCGCTATCTATTGAGTCACGTGTGATATTTGCAGAGCAGGCCTCGGCCCTGTTGAAGAGCATTGTGGAGAGGTTAGGTGGGCCAGCCGAAGTTGGTGCTGCTTTGTCTATCGACATCGGCGCGCTCACGCTCAATTTCGCCAAATTTCTGGACGAGCTTGCGGAGAGCGCAAGTATCTTAAGGGTCAAGATCAAAATTTGCCAGCTGTGCGAGACTGTAACCCAGAAGAAAGAGCTTCTGAATTTAAGGCACGATGTTCGAATTAGAAATCAGCTCCTAGAGGTCATTTTCAGCTGGATAGCTCGTCCTGGCACCCCAAAAGATGCTGTTCATTCGGCTGGAGCGAGGATGGACGAGATTCTTCGGCTTCAAAGAGACCTCGACAGAGCATGCTTGAAAGCTTTAGCAGATTTGACGTATCGACTCCCATTACAACCCGCTGAAGGCCAAACCGATGCAGACACAAGCGATCTCAAGTCGCAAATGTTCCATACTTACTTCAATCGCTTTCTGTCGTTGTTAAACTATGAATCGACTGAGCTCGGCCGGAATGAAGTGCGACTCACATCGGCCGTTAGCGATGAGTCTATGACTACTCCTGAGCTTGCTATCAGTGCTCTCTCAAATCTCTTGAGTGCTAACATTGACGTCGGTCTCAAACACTCGCTAGGTATAGGTTACCATGAAGATCTTGATATCAGGACCGCCTTCGTCAAAGTCCTCTGCAACATTTTGATTCAGGGTGCCGAGTTCAACAACTTATCGGACGCAGCCGTGAACGAGAAATATGACGAGCTTCTAGAGGCAAGATTTCTCACTTGACAAAGACTCTTGTCCCCGCTAACATGCGCAGTTGCTCACAAATGATATGGCTTTAACAATCTCACTTTGTGATGCCTGCCCGAGTACCGAAGTCGACGAAATGACAATTTCCTTACTCAATATTTTTGACTCTAGAGGACTTGGTTTTGTATTACTCGAAGCTCTCATTGAGCACGAGGTTGAAGAAACTGGTATGCGTCTTAGACCGGGATCCAAAGTAATCTTGCTGATGATTCTACAGAAAATGAAGCAGAGCTGCTCCGGAGGAATTGCGTGGCCACCAAAATGTTGTCTGTCTATGCGAAATGGAAAGGCACTACATATCTCAAAGCAACATTGCAAAAGGTGCTAGAACGACTTGTTCTTACTTCTAAAGACCTGGATTTGGAACTTGACCCTGCCCGAACTGCTTCGGCTGAAGAACTGCAAAAGAATGCACTTCAGCTCCGGATCGTTACGAAGGTTTTCATTGATGATATTTGCAATTCGGCTGCGCATATACCGGTATCGTTCAGGAAAATATGTAGCATCGTAAGCTTTGAATGGTGATGTCGCCAGTTCTTATGCTAATCTACATTGTCAGATATCCACTGCCGTTATGAAGAAGTTCTCCGAGGCCAAGTTCACCGCCGTGGGAGCTTTTATCTTCCTGCGATTCTTCTGTCCTGCGATCGTGGCTCCTGATGTAGAAGGCTTGATAAGCTCGGCTCCATCAAAAGAGATGCGCCGTGGGCTCTTACTCATTGCCAAAGTCGTGCAAAACTTGGCCAATAATGTTTTGTTCGGAGCGAAGGAACCGTATATGTTCCCACTCAATGATTTCCTAACACAGAACATATATCGTGTTACCACTTTCTTACGAGAGATATCGGTTTGTCTTCTTCTAGCCGCGTTGAAACCCATGTCTAACAAATTCTAGGTCCCACCGAATGTTGTTGATCCTGCCATTGAATCGGAAGCCTTCGATTTTGGCTCTTGTGTTGCACTTCATAGATTCTTGTATGATCACTGGGATCATGTCCGGCAGAAGATTGTGACGCGCGAAAGAAGAGGAGCACTCATATCTCCCCTGGACATCAGCAAAGGTCAAATACCTATGCTTGAGTCTCTTCGGAAGCTCATTTCAAACTTGGGTCCTCCTCCTATGGATGTCTCATGGAATAGGCCTGCGATCTCATCAAACAGTCCGCCTTCTTACTCCAGATTCCAACACTTCATGCTCCGAAATGCTGGTAGGAATACCGAGTCTTTGGCTTCCACGCGTGCTGTGTATGACGGCGGAGAAAGCAAGGACGGACTGCCCATGATATGCATCATATTACGAAATATCGATACCGAAACTGTAGATTACGAGTTGCTCCTGTTCGGGTATCTCAAGATTGCGAGCCGTATGTGGCACAGGCCATTTGGCATACTTATCGATGCAACCTGCTATAATGGCCAGAACGAACCTCAAGATGCTTTATTTCGGCAACTAGATCTTTTGACACCTTCCGAGCTTTCAAAACAACTGCAGAGAGTCTTCGTTTACAATATGAACAGTGCATTCCGAAAATGTTTCCGTCGTATCATACGTCTAGCAGCAAAGAGCGAAATCAGTGCATTCCATCCCAAGAATGTCGATTACCATCTGATTGGGAGTCTCCAAGACCTACAGGCCCACTTTCATCTCAGTCAATTACACTTACCGAAGGAGACTATCAGCGTTGTTACAGACACTAGGTTTGTCTTTCAGCCTATTACCAGGCTGTCCAAGACAAAAGGGAAAGTCGAGGTGGTCATTAAAGTTGGCAGTCAGTTTATCCAAGTAACTTCCACTAAGAAACAGGAGGTTATGCCTGGCTTGAGGATGCACGCCACCGTCAATGATATTTTCCGTCTATCAGAAGTAGACGAAGCCCCAACGTCGATTCAAACGGAAGACGACTCAGCCTTCGGACTACGTACAGAGAATGGTAAGATTGTGATGTATTTTACAAGCCCAAGAAAAGTAGATATTCTTCAAGCGATACGAGGAGCGAAAGCCAAATATGGCAAAGAGCTGAGAACGCTTAAATCTTTCGAAAGGCTTGTGCGCCCACAGGATGTGCCAGGAACGCTTCTCAACATTGCCCTGACGAATATGGCAAGTTCTGACCAAGTCCTTCGGTTGGCTTCCTATAACCTACTCTGTGCCCTCTGCCGCGCATTCAAGTTCGCAGCCGACTCCAAGTTCTTGAGTGCAAAGGGTATGTTCCCTCTTCCCTCGCTTTTGTATGAGAGTCTGACAAGGTTAGAATTGTGTGTTCCGCTGAACCCATCCCACTTTATCATTGACATCAGCAAGCAGCTTGCTGAATCCGAGCCCCAGCTCACAGCCGATTTTCTCAACGAGTTCTTCGTTGGATGGGAAAGCTTTCCCTATTCACAACGGCCGCTGAGCTTGGCATACATGGCCCCGTGGCTCCCGGGTTTGCGAACGAGTCTTATACCTACCGATTCCGATAGCGACAAAGCACGGGAGAAGGTTGCCGCTATCTTTCGAAAGCTCATCGAAGTTACAATCTCTGATGTGGTTTTAAGCATAACACTTGAGCAAAGTGTATGGCCAATCATTTGCCGTGATGAGATTTATACCGATATTTTCCTGGAAGAAGTTTCAAAGGCGGCTTTGGGCTTCGGACTGGACGATGAACGAACCGAAACCCTGGGATCAATCGTCGCTTCCATGGGCACCATAACCATCCGCGGAAAGTTGCTTTCCAAGCTTCGCAAGGCGCTCAATAGGACTTCTTTACGCCCCACCAGGCAATTGCCGGACAACACAGTTTGGAGCGAGATTTGTGTGCTTCTTCGCCTCTGTCTCTCTGCCTCGTTTGATAGCGGTGTACAGTCTCAGCTTTATTTACCTGAACTCTTCCATCTGGTCACAATGCTCGCAAACACCGGCTCTACTGACGTGAGGCTTATGGTCCACCGACTTCTTATCAACACAATTCATGCGATATGTACAACATTTCCGCTTGAAGAGAGCAAGCTCACGAGGTTAAAAGTCATTCTTGCATCACTCTCAGAGCCACGGAATGATTCGTTGTTCAATCTGTCTACTCGAGACGGTATCTCTATCTCATCGCTGCAGGATTCTGGAATTCCAGCACTTAATGCTACAGAGTCTTTGGCAATTCTACTCTCAGAAGTTAGCACTGTCGCTGCACCGTCAGTTGACATGTCAAACGCGTGGCGATCACGGTGGATGAGTTTGGTCGCTAGCACAGCCTTCCAAAGCAATCCCGCAATACAACCTCGCGCTTTTGCCGTCATGGGCTGCTTAGCTCGCGAAGATGTCGATGACGATCTCCTTTATCAGGTACTTGTTGCTCTCAGGAACAGCATCGCTCGTTTCATGGAGGAAAGTGATAGTGAGATGCTTATTGCGATCATCACATCCCTAACCAAGATGATGGACAAACTACCCTCAGCATCCCGGTATGGCATGCAACTATTCTGGCTTGCACTAGCATTGGTTAGACTTGTACCACTTGCACTTTACAACTGTACCGCTTTATTCCTTGACGCTATTCTGAGCAACCTCGCAAGGTCTGGCGAGTTCAAGGATGGTCAAATGGTTTCGACGCTGCTGCAAGGTAGAATACCTCTCGACGATGCCGCGTTACAGCTGGACGAGATCTATGGAATCCATTTCAATGTCGAGAACTTTCACTTTGCAGTTCTTGCATGCTTGATCAAAGGAATGACGGACTCAGTCACGAAAAGCACAGCTATTCAGGTGCTATCTACATTCCTAGAGGTCACAAGTTCTAGTACACCCTCTGGACAAAAGTTTCCTCGTGATCTTACATGCTTGCCTTACCTTGGTATTCTCCTTGCTCGGGCAATGACTCCCGACGAAGCTAGAGACAACTTGTGGCTTGCTGGGTGGACATCTTTGGAGGAGAATCTCACATCTGAGGATGTGTTTCAAATTATAGACTCCAATGCCCAATATATCAAGGACAAAGAGCTCTTGCTCAATATTGCAATTGGGATTGTGGACTTTCGCTACCTGGAAGATTCGGTCCAGAATCGCGGGCTATTGTGGATCAACAGAGTTGCCGTGAGGAGACCCACAGTGATTCTTCATTTGTAAGTCGCCTCTCAGCCATCTTGAGGATATATGCTGATATTATTGAAGATGCGGACCCGTCATTCGCATTCTTGACGACATTCTCATGTCATGTCAGAATGCCGTCACTCTTGAATCTGCCCATACACTAATGAGGACAATCACATCGAATCCAAAGTTTTCAGGTGGTGTCGATACCGCGGAGATGTTAGAGGATGTCCTCGATGGTATTGGATTCGGCGGCTTGTGGCGATCGTCGACATTCCAGATGCCGAACGAGCATGAAAGACAATGTACTGCTTTGACAGATAGACTCATTGAGGTAAACCATCTTTTATCATTCTCCACATGCACAAGCTAACACTCCATACAGCTCATTATTGCCTAAGAGCATTTATTTTCGACAAGGGGGAAGAAGGAGGAATGGTATTTTGTGCTATGCGATATGTCTATCACTATGCTTGATGATTATGATATCCAAACTGACGATTGATGAGAAAAGCGAGCGGTCATTTTTGATTTCATGTTTTCTGGATACACCGATACCCTGTTCATAGACATTCTTCATCAAAAGCGAAAAGAGAATTTATGTGTACTCCATAGTCCCTTCCCCTTTCACCGAATACTGTTCATCGTGGTAGCTGGTTTTGTTCTGTATGCTTTGTGCTAAACTTCCTCTGCAGGTGCATTCTTGTGGATCATTGTCTCCTTCGCTGGGAATATCTTGCTAAGCAGAATGTGCAACCCACCGCTCACTAAGAAGCCGTAGAAGTAGCCAAGATAGTAAAAGTGAGTCGGTCCATCGCCCACCTTGAGGTTATGATTGACCTAGAAAGAAGAGAGGTCAGTTCTCTCTCTCTCATACCAAGCTTAAAGCACTAACCGATTTCGCAAAGCCAGGCAAGAGCGGCACAAACCCCACAAAGAACGACACCGCAGCCCTCCAATTCGTCCCATACTTATTGTACTTATAAATGCCCTCTGGTCGATACATATCCGGCACCGAAAGTACCTGCTTATGCACGAAATAATAATCCGCGATCAAGATGCCCGCAATAGGAGCAAGCCAGATGGTATAGCCGCTCATGAAGTCTATCAGTGAGCCAGCGGACACCAATATATTCCACGGCGTCATCGCCCAGGCCCCAATGACGGCGCATATGAATTGGCCGCGGCAGATGTTGATGTATTTGGGGAGGAGCGCTGAGAGATCGGTGGCGACTGAAATGGAGTTTGCGGAAATGTTTACGCCGATTGAGGCGATTAGGAAGGCGAGTGCGCAGAAGAAGGCTACTGCTCTTCCGCCCTGAGGATTGCAGTCAGTAAATCTGGGGGCTTTCGAAGGGGAGAGACGTACTTTGGATGTCCAGTGGTTTACTATCAATAGAGGATCCCAGAGAAGTTCGCCGAATAGGATCTTAGACCCGTTTGCGCCGATGATTCCGAACAGCATCATTACTATGAAGACGACGGGGATGACGATTAGTTGGATGTATGGACTGTTGGGCTTCTTCGAATAGCGGGCGAAGTCGTTCCTGCCATTTTGTCAGTTGCTTACGCTTGAAGAACTTCTGCCTGCCTACATATTCACGCCAAGTGTTGCGAAATTCCCAATCATGGCATATATGCCATTCATCATTGCCCATCCCAAAGCTGGACCGTGGACTTCGTTGCCCTGTGTGAATATGGCATGGCCGCCGCCTATCTTCTTCAGCAGACCGTCATTTTCGCGCGTGTCTAAACCAACCTGTTTCTTTAACAATCCATCCAACGATCGCGAACCCAGCAATGGGCGTAACCACGCTCTTGAATGTGAAGAACCAACGGACTTGATGAGGCGGAATGTAGTGGAACGGTAGCACGATCACAAAGTATATGAAGTATGAAATCATAAACCCCGTCGTAATGTTGGCTGACTCGGGGAGCTTGTTGGGAACATTGCGGAAGCGGGGCCAAATGGCAAAAATCATTGATTCTTTACATAATCAGTTCCAATATTCTTGAGTGTTAACAGTTGAATTTCAACTTACGGACGCATTCTGCTCCAGTATATGTTCCAATCCCATACCAGAAGACCGAGATAACGATTCTGAAAACGATGATAACGTATGCGAAGTAAAAGCCGTAGGCACTCCTGGCTTGAACTGTAAACGGGATGTGCAGTCTTGCACCGATAAGCCCATTGAAGGTCACTACGAGGGCAGTGATGAAATTGCCGATGACTACCGCTACTAGAGCGAGTTTCCATGAAAGGCCAATAGCTACAAGGGAGCTGCCAATTCGCCAATTCGATACCGCAAACGCGTCAGAGATCCAGTAAGTTACAACTTTTGGAAAATTCTGTTAGCTCTGTGGCTGAAAAGCTGAACAAGGGTTGGTAAAAATGATTTACAGTTATAAGTTCGCCAGGTCCGGAACTCGGGCTCGACTGGGTCCAAATCTGCAGCAGTGTTAGCCGGTCTCTGGGTATGCAAGAAGTCATCAAACACTGACCTTTGTTTGACCACTTTGAGCTGGGTGCCGCTGAACTCTCATTTACTTGAAGGGTAGCTTTCTGTTTCAATCTTCTCCATAATGAGGAATTGGTGTCCTCATAAGTTCCTGCATCCACCTCAGTGGACGAGACTTCATTCTTCCCATCTTTCGACATTTTTGCCAGGAAGATCCTCAAAAGGCTGAGAACAGTAAATGCAGAAAATCTGAAAACAAACCCAAGAGAACGTTACTTTGATAAACTTACATTTGTACAGCCATGCTCCATGTGGGAAGTCCACATGTTATCTCCTGACCCACAGCAGCTGTCACTTGGTAACATCGTAATTGGACCCTGCAATCACGATAGTCCCCATTTTTGGGGTATAACTACGGTCGGTACCGAAGATTAGGACTGTGTGTATTGTCCAAGGCCCCAGTTAAGATACCACATGCGCAGATAGCTCCGACAGAAGTGAGTGAAGAGTGGGATAATAGCCCTATCGCCATTGTCTAGAACATTACCAAGACTGGGTATACCGGGTCGGGTAGATTAAGATGTGCTCCAAGCGGTGATCCATCCAGAGATATCTCCAAAGAGTCAAAAAGTGAAAGATCTGAAGGTGTAGCTTTTGAGTTAGGTGAATAATCAATCATGGCGGCTTCTCCTCCAGTCCACCCCTCAAATTCGACGGGCTCAAACCTCTCGATTTCCGTGGAAGAGCTCATGCAACTACGTTTAGTTGCGCTTGGAACTAAACCGCCATCGCTCATCATCCGTGGCGGACAGGTTCTCTCATTGCATACCGGGGAGATTCTGCATCGAGATGTGGTGGTTTCGGGGAGGCATATCGCAGCTGTCACGCCGTGGAATCATTTTCCAACTGCTCCCGAAGAGATCAATGCTCGTGGAAAATTTGTATCGCCAGGATTTATCGATACTCATATCCATGTAGAGTATACCAAACTCATTCCGGGCGAGCTTGCCCGGTTGAGCGTCCCGAGGGGTACCACCACAATCTTGGCAGATGCAAATTGCATAGCGAATGTATTTGGTGGCAAGGGCATGGATTTCATGGGTAAGAATTGACTTGTTGAATGGAATATGAACTCATACTTGCCAGGAGAAACTTCAACGCCCCTTCGTATTTTCCGTCAGGTCTCCCACAAGATTCCAGGCAATGATCCGGAAATCGAACTAGGAGGAACGTCGGTGTCTACAGCAGAGCTGTGTGAAAGAATCTCTCAATCCAACGCTGCTACTTTGGGAGAGAGCAATCCATTTTCTCTTGATCTTGCTTCTGCTCAAAAGCAAGCTGCAGCTTTGCACGCTGGCAAGCGCATCACTGGACATACAGCTTTACTCGCAAATGAACCTCTCTGGGCATACGCAGCTGGAGGGATTGGTGATGTTTGTCCTATGACGTCCTGATTTCAATGCTCTAAAACTCACAAAAGCTAGGATCATAATGCACACCAGCCCAGCGATGTAATTGAGAGGCTCAGGCTTGGGTTAATGCTCACAGTCATGAGTGGTTCGATGAATTCAAACATTGAAGGAGTTTTCAGTGATTTGCCAGCACTGGAAGATGGTTTCAACCATTTCTCATTCTGTGCTGATGATAAACTGGTTGAAGATCTTGACTCCGAGGGTCACATTGACTTCCATGTCAGAAGATCCATACAATTGGGACTCGACAAAATGAAAGCGTATCGAATGGCGACATTGAGTGCGGCTTCGTATTACCGAATTGACCACCTTGTTGGTAGTGTTACGCCCGCAAAACTTGCAGATCTCCTCATCTTAGACAACTTGGAAGATGCGCGGTAAGCTGTATCCTGGCCTGCCCCTTGGTGGGATGCTGACGGAGTGATAGCCCAGAGGCTGTAATCGTCAACGGGAAACTGGTAGCACAGGATAATAAGCCTTTATTCAAAAACACTGATCTCGTTCCATCGTTCACTCTCAACAGTCTGCATGTCGATTCTCATTTCTTGAATTCTTCCAGTTTCCGGGTTAGTGCAAGAGATGGGAAGGAGCAGGCGTGGGTTCAGGGTATGGAGATGTATGACGGGTATTTCAAACGTGCATTTCACGCCCAACTCAATGCGTCTTCGTCGGGAGCCATTCAATGTGATATCGTTCGAGATATTCTGAAGGTTGTTGTGATCGACCGGCACCATGCAACACGAAATTTTGGGACTGGATTTGTCAAGGGATTCGGTCTGCAGAAGGGTGCCATTGCGTGCACTACAAATTGTGAGAATCAAAATCTGGTGGTAGTAGGAACATCAGATGAAGAGATTGCACATGCTGTGCAAGAAATCGTTCGACTTGGAGGCGGCTTCGTTGCAGTTTGTGCTAATACGCTTCTTGGCTCGGTGAAGCTTGATGTTGCAGGTTGCATATCTTCGGAGCCTTGGGAGAGGGTCAGAGATGATTCCGTGGCTTGTGATGAGGCGGTACGAACCATTTTGGGGGGCAAGTTAAAATCTCCGTTTATGATCGCGAGTTTCATTGGACTGGTAGCTGTTCCAGACCTGGGATTGACTGAGATGGGTTTGGTAGATTGCAAAACTCAGGGATTGATGGATGTTGTGCTCTCTGAAGAACAAATGGCGAGGAAGGAGCCAGTAATAGATGTTGCTCGGCCGGTAAAGATATGTTGTCGCTGCCCGAGCCATGCCCACGATGTACATCGCATGATGGACAGTGTCACTGCAGTAGTCTAACTCGTAAGCAAGATCCACGTACTTCGTGTATGAGATGTATTCGAGGCCTGCCAGTGAAAGAAAATCGGGGGACGTTTGATGCATGCCACTTGGCCATTTGGCCACACGCAGCCTCTGAGTCTTTGGACCGGAGGGGAACATTGGCGCAAAACGATATCTCGAAACTGATTAAATATATATTGAATAATCTAAAAAGAACCTTGTGATATCTTGAAAGCAGGCAAATGAGACAGTAGGGGGTACGTCAATCAATAATGAACTTTCCCTTCCCCTTCGAATCCCCGGAAACAGCATGTCTTCCTACTCCTCGATTTATGGCATTGCCCTTCTTGTCGACATGGTTCTCCACCTGGTGTGAATAACTCGTAGGCTTGTTCATCTCGGCTGTGTCCCTCGCTGTATTGTATTTCTCGAAAACCTGACCTACGATTTCTTCCAACTGTTGCTTCGTCAACTCATCCTCACCACCAACCGCAAGTCTAATCTCCGTCTCTTCAATGAAATCCTGCACCTTCCTCATCTCGAATTCGTCTTTCCGTAAACGATCGGGCAGACCCTGTCCCTTCAGCAAAGCTAATACGCCAGCCGTTGCAGCATTCACAATCCCCAGTACCGTAATAGCGGCATTATGGAGCTTCGAAAGAGGGCCAAGAGAGGCGAGTGTTGCACCGATAAGAATCTGCGTCCCAAGAGCTATGTAGTAGACAGCTTCGACGAGCTTGTATTGCCGAGAGCGCCATCTTTGCAAACTTATAACTTCCTTGTATAAGCCTCGTGCGCCCTTGCGCGCTGCCTCGAGATCGCCTCCATCAATATGGACAGCGACGTTGATTCCCACGGCTTTGCGGAACTTGGTGAGGTTGGGCTCGTCGTCGAAGGGAGGTGGAGGGTCGGCTGATGTGTTGGAGCCGTTCAGAAGAGGAGTTTGTTCGCCGGAGTTTGACATTGCGGTCGGGAGTTGACGAGAGAATGATACAAGGAGACAGGAACGAAACGCGATACAGCGACATACTTAAACTTAAACTTAAACTTAAACTTACCTTCCCTCCTCTGGTTCGATGCTAGCCTTATCTTGAGATACGTCAGCAGGCGCTTCAGATGGGAGGACGCCTGGTGACCGAGTCGTGGGGTTGCAGGACGCATGAGGGCGTGGTGTTTTGGGCTTCGACTGCCTGCTCTTGGCAGGGGCGGGCAGTGAACAGTGAACATGTGGCCCTGGTGGCCCTGTACTGTAAAAGGGAGCCGATGCTACTGCTACTGCTACTGCTACGCCACATCCCCTGCGCGATTCTAAATCTTGTTTGCAACTCCACCTTCCTAACTAGCTTCTGGCGCCGGCAGCCTTGCTCTGTGAGGAAATCTGAGGATCAATCAGGAATCAGGATCTATGTAGGGCCGGCATATCGCCATTCGAAATCCGGATCTCCATCCACGATCTCTAAATCGGATGCTGAGTGGTAGGAAGTACCCCGGACCCAGAGTACCACCAGGTAGTACCGCCAGGTGCTGTAGTACCTCGGACCAGCCGAACAATTGGACGGGGCCCAAGGAGGCAAATTATCTGGATATGGCTTCATAGCCCATGGGATCCTAAGCATGAATGTTACTTAACAAGGCGACCCCGCCAGAAGAAGGGGGACTGATTCTCTGTTCCTTCCTTTCCTTCTTGTTGTTTGGAATTTGCATCCCATTTCACCTCTCCTGGGTTTCATAATGTATTTTTCTTCGACCCTCATGGTGATCGCAGTTGCCATAGTTGGCACAAGTGCACAGACTCAATATACCGCTACAAATGCAGCTTCCGTAGCAGCAGCGAGAGCAACCGCCAGGACATTGAGTCCAACGAGTTCCGTCAAGGGAAAGTCATTTGACCGATTTGTGAACATCTTCTTAGAAAATACCGACTTCGACATGGCTGCAGCAGATCGTGAGACTCCCCTTCCATATGATACATGCCGGATTTGCTGACAGAAGAAGCCAATCTCGCATGGCTTGCAAGCCAAGGTATTACCCTCACAAACTACCACGCGATCACGCATCCTAGCCAGCCGAATTACATCGCCTCTGTCGGGGGACAAACTCACTGGGTCATCTGGGATCTGTTTTCTCGAATTTCAAGCTCGGCAAGAACCATCGTTGATCTATTGGAAGCGAAAGGAATCTCTTGGAGCGAATATGAGGAAGACTTGCCATATTCTGGATTCGAGGGCGACTATGTCAATCAGGGCAATGGGGCCAACGATTATGTCCGCAAACATAACCCATTGATGAGTTATGATTCGGTTACATCTGATCTTGATAGATTGGCAAAGATCAAGAATCACACCATGTTCTATAACGATCTGGACGCCAACCAGCTTCCACAGTGGATGTTCATAACGCCGAACATGACAAACGACGGCCATGATACTTCAGTAACCCAGGCTGGAGAATGGACCCGCGGGTTTTTAGAACCTCTTCTTTCTAATCCCAACTTTCTGTCGAGGACGCTTGTCTTATTGAGTTAGTTTATTTACCCTCAGCACCATCTCGATTAATATTCTAAAAACTCTAGCCTTCGACGAAACTGAGAACTATTTTTCCGACAACACAGTCTTCTCCGTCATATTGGGGGATGCAGTACCCGAAAGCTTACACGGCACCAAGAATGACACTAAATTCAACCACTATAGCATCATGGCAACAGTAGAAAACAATTGGGATCTTGGCAATTTAGGGGAAGGGGATGAGGGTGCTAACGTATTCTTTTGAATCTGGTTAATTCTATATTTTTAATACAGGTCATTCATAAAAGTGCTGGCGTATGGCTGGGTGTATCGATTCATCTCACGATTTGCTCCAGCCTCGACTTTGGAATGCCTTCACTCTCGCAGAGCACTAAATCTCTCATCATAAACCGGACTTTCTTCTGAGAAATAAATTTTCCCCCACACGAACATTTCTCATCACTACAACTACCACAGGACATCACAGTCCTAGTGTCACTCACGTGAAGTTCATGCAGGTCATCATGCTGAAGGCCCAATGCGGAATGCGGGGGTTGCATGCGCAGAGCCACAGCTCCGCCTCAATCGCACAATATTTTCAGCCGTACGGATAGGTAATCAATTTGGACTTCGAAAATATCTTCTGTTCCAAGAATCAAGTCCTGGCGTATACACTCCTCTCATTGCCTCATTCCAAACGACAGTTTGTTTAAATACATTTGAAACACAGTCCGAGTCTCGCGCGTTGGGTTCGCGATTCGGTCGCTCTCACGCAATGGCTGATGCCGGCGCCAACGACGATGGGTGGCATCTGGTAGTCGCACATCCGGCGACGGAAATCCGTGAGGAGAAGCAGATAGAAGAATGGGAGCGCTCGAAACTCAGTTGGTCGGGTGCTGGCAAACACCCAACGAATTGGAGCGAGCACAAGACGCTTCGAGTACAAGATAGAGAGCTAGGCTCGGGGTCATATGGAAAGGTGGAGCGTCTAGTTTACAGAGGGGTTACAATGGCGCGGAAACAGTAGGCCAAAATTACTATGCCAACGGAACTTTTACTGATAAATCACAGCGTCAAGCCGAAACGAGGGATGACGGTCGAAAAGCTTCGAGAAGAAGCCAATGCGATGGAACGGCTGGTTCACAAACATATATTGAAATTGGTTGGGACATACACCTTCAAGCACAACAACCTGTTCCTCCTCTTATACCCAGCAGCCGTCTGCGATCTGAGCAGATTCCTAGAGGACGTCGACGACATGCGCTCTGGAACGTACGCGGACCGAGAAGATGCTATGAATCGCATACAAGCTCTTGGATTGAAAGACATAAGTACGATTGAAGAACTTGGGAAACAAACCTCGTCTATGACTTCAATCCCAAGAACCGCTACGGCTGTTGGCTTTTTACAGCAAATGCTTGGTTGTATAACAGAGGCGTTAGGCTACGTCCATGCTCAAAACATCCGACATCGAGATCTAAAGCCGAAGAATATTCTGCTCAGCCCAGGAAGAGTTTATTTAGCAGATTTTGGAATTGCTCGCGATGTCAGAGAGAGTGAAGACAGCATTACCAGTGGTAGATGCGGGACCCCTTACTGGATCGCGCCGGAAGTCCACGACGAAATGGAGCATCATATGGCTCCTGCCGATGTATGGTCGCTTGGGTGCATCTTCTTGAATGTCGCGACGGTCTTATATAGCGAAAACCTGGAGAGATATGATAGCAACATGAAGGAGCGAGACTGGCAGAAGAAGTACGAGCTGTTACCGAAGTTTTTAAAACATTTGAAGGCGAAAGCCGTCGCCGCAGCCCTCGAAGATCAAGAAAATCCCAATTTCAATGCCAAGCACATCGTTGGGCTCATCGAAAAAATGCTCAAATATGACCCAGACGAAAGGCCGACCGCAACTGAAGTCAATGAGAGTTTATGTGAACTTGGAGGCTTGGATCAGATCTACCATCTCTCTTGCTGCCACAAAAAGAACGCATATGTTTCAGAAGTCATCAGTATGCCACATTTATCATCAATATTTGCACTTCTCGCTAACAAATGAACGCAGACAGAAAGTTGAAATCAGTTCATGAAATGAATGCAGTCTCCGTGCTCCAGATATCTCAACTGAAGGCAGAGAATGACAAGTACAAAGAGCGGCTTGCACGCCTGGAGGAAATCCAGGGTACTTGGGAGCGACGTTTGGCAAACGAGCTAGCGCATACTGGTAATCAATACAAAGCGCTCCAAGATAAATACAACCAAGAAGTTGAAGCAAGAAAGAAGCTCGAAGACCGTCTCAAATCTCTGGACAGCAAACCATTCCGGAGACCACGCTCTCAAAACAGGGGCAGAGGTCGAAGTCAGGGCCTTCTCCATGCCAATGGTGCCAATGGAAATGTCCATACCAATGGTATGGGACCTCCTCCAGTGCCCAGAGGCGTCGGAAATGGGAAGCTCAACACTCAAATCCTACGGCGCACAAGTGGCTTGCCACTCCCCATTAGGCCATCTACACCTATCCGCCCTGCCATGAACAGAGACCCTGGAAGCAGCTCCAGCACACTTGTCAGCTCTACACATTCCATTTTCTCGCAAGCCAGCGCCAAAACGAACGATTCTTTCAGTTCCGTCAGCTCGTCTAGAACAATAAGAAGTGCTTCACCTGGAAGTCCCACGCCAGCAGCCCCTCGACAGGCAGCGATTCCAGACCTGCCCGTTTCTCCCACTATGGCAAATGAGACACTAAAGCCTGCGTCCAGTGCGAAGAAAACGCCTCTCGGGTCTTCTTGGACGAAGCCTTCTTGGGCAAATTTGGTAGCGAGATCTACCTCGAATATAACATGAAGGGGCAAGACTATTGTAGTCAACGGGATGGTTGAGTTCAAGACCCCAAAAGAAAAGTCACTCGAGCGAAAATGTGACTTCTGCATCAAAGCTTCAGTATTCTATGTGCTGATATGGGGAAATGGAGCCTCACAACGAATCTCCCGCCGCCATCTGGTATAGGCAATTGCGTTGCATGAGAATGAACGAAGTTCATGGCTCAAGAGGCTGAGTCGTTTGTGATCGCATGGACCGCGAATACTGGCAGCAAGCGCATTGAGAATGCGAATTGATCGTCCTTGCAGAGAGAAATTCGAATCCTGAGAAGGAGGGCGCGAATTGTTCGTCGCATATAGTGGAGAATGCTGTACAGTACAATATAGGGAACAAGAACCTCAATATTCCCTTTCAAGATTCAAAGCGCTATTCCTCATGTCAAGCACAATTACACTCCCTCGAGAGTCGAGAGCTATATTTGAAGTTCGCTCTGTGACTTGCTAAGTGGAAGTTATAGGAAGACCCTTGGTTAAATCGGTCTGGGCTTCTAGCAAAAATCGCATATGGCAAGACTTCGGATTGTTCCCTCGAAGTTGTAGGCTCTGAATAATTATCCTATTTGGGTCATTCTGGGATCTTTCTGTATGTTTCAAACAGATACGGCCAGGAGAGTTACATACTTTGCACGTGCCAGCCCTGTTTTTTATCATGAGCACACATTCCACAACCTTCACTTTCGTTGACATGTATACGCCAAGCCACTACAATCTCGTACTGCTCAGCTATCACTAGGAATAACATGTGCTCATTGCGTTTCATATACATTGTGTGTGGACCTGCCAAGTGCCAAACCCCCATCCTGCCAAGCGATGAGATGAACATATTCATCGGGCAATCATCGGGACCGCTCAGATGCAAGTCGGCCAAGCATTTATTAGACCATGAATCGGATCTTGGCCCAAAACTGTGCAGAATGATTCGAGGAAAAGTTTCTCTTTATTTTGAAGGCTTCGAACGCATCGGCGGATTTTCGATTCTCGTCCACCCTGAACCTACCTTAGCCAAGGAGCCGCAAGATGGAGCCTTTGACTAGCTCGGGAAGCTAGGAACACAAGAATGGGCACATCACGGACATCATAATTGGCAAGTGTCTTGGGGACGACTGCCACGGGGTCTATCGTTGCCGTTGAACGACAGATTTTCCGTACCTGCAGTTTCTCTCCTCACTACACCGACCAGCCACGGTACATTTTCATCCCCTCATTTTCGGTGCTCATAATCCGGACATCAAAAGTTGGGATAATCTTTTGCCACCAATCAAGTTTATGTGCCGCGAATACATGTTTGCAGAAACATGAGTGCCTCCGAAGCAAGTAACCCAACTTGCGGTTTGCGGCGAGACCCAAACCTCATAGCGACTCTCCTAGATGACTCCTTACAGTATCCAACCCCGGAAGACTCTATTATTCAAGACTCACTTCGAAGTAGATGAGGCATACCTAAGGTGGTGAGGTGGGGGCCGGTGGGGACCCATCTTCTCTCCATACCTTGTTTTCTGCTTGTCATCCCATTAATCACGGCCCCTTTTCAAAGCCGTGTACCTAGCTATAAATTAAGGTTATCTTAACTTCAAAAGCTATGTTCTTTCTGGAATACTTTAGCGTCGAGTCTCATTTATAAGTAAGTGATTCTGTCCTCTTGAAATTCCGACCTGGCTTAGAATACGAGAAGTCTTCAAGTCTGAATTCCAAAAAATATTTCCAATCATTTCTTTATATCTCCCAACCACACTACATTCTTAGAACACACAGTCACTTCAAAACCTTCATCATGCTTCTCCAAACCACCGTTGTTACCGCCATCCTTGCAACCCTCAGCGCAGCCCAAACGCTCAACATTCCCACTCGTGTCGGCAGCATTAACTCGCTCCGTTCCCCCATGAGTATTTCCGGAGCGAAGGATATGGGCAACAAAGAATACGACCGTGGACGTCCCTGCGACTCAGACGACGACACTGGATCCGACTCTGCGGTCTTCATCCTCAAGGATGGTGCTACTTTGTCTAACGTTATCATTGGCGCCAACCAACTCGAGGGAGTTCACTGCGAAGGTGCTTGTACGCTCAAGAACGTGTGGTTCCGTGACGTCTGCGAAGGTATGTTCCTCTCCTTTTCATCCATCTATACTAAAATCAATACTGATCTATTTTGGTTCTCTAGACGCTATCACCCTCAAAGGCACAGGCTCCGTCCTAATCCAAGGCGGCGGCGCCCAAAACGCCAAAGACAAAGTCGTGCAGCACAACGGTAGAGGTACAGTCACGATCAAAGACTACACCGTCGTCAGCGTCGGCAAGGTCTTCCGCTCTTGCGGCAACTGTTCAAAGAACGGTGGCCCTCGCAATGTGGTTATTGATAATCTGAAGGCTAACGGCGTTACGGCCGATGTGGTGGGCATCAACTCGAATTATGGGGATATTGCTACCATCTCTGGATCTTGTGGAAAGAGCGTTAAGCATGTGTGCCAGGAGTTCAAGGGGATTTTGAAGAGTGAGGGGGGTGAGAGTCCTAAGCTTTCGACTACGAAGAATTGCCAGGGTGCGCAGGGGAAGCTTGATACCCTTCCTTCTTGCTAGAAGGGTCGGAGAGGGCCATTGGATTTTGGAGGATACCTTTTACGACACACTTGTGCCGCACTCTCTGTACCTAGTTTTATTACTTTCTCTTTGGTGCCTAGGACATCGAATGATTTGTATATTCACTTGTTGCTAATTAAAGCACCCAAGCACTTTATTCATATCCTCATTTTCAAATTGAGTGATCAAAGCTTCGTAAAATCGTTTCTTATTCTAATCCTAGTCAATTTCATCGGATATATCTAAGCACCTCTACTTCTTGGGTGCTCCTGCGCGCTTCCCCCCTCTGCCTCCAAAGCCCCATCGAATTTGATTGGCGACATTAATTTCGACGCCCAACTCCTCGGCCCAAGCCCACACCAGACCCGGGTTCTTTTGGAACATACGTCCAACAATCGCAAGATCAACCTCTGTATCACCCTTGCTATCTTCTCCCTTGCCAGTCAAAATAGCCTCGGCCTGCTTGCCACTCGTGATCGATCCAACACATCCAACCAGCAGCTTGTCTCCAACCGCTTTCTTGACCTCCTTGGCGAAAGGCGCTTGATAGCCCGGTCCAGGAACAATCTTCTGGGACGGGTGATTGCCACCGGAAGAAATATCAATCAAGTCGACTCCCCGCTCAGCGAGCAGAGGAGCGAGCTTGACAGTATCGCTGACCTTCCATGAGTCCCCCTCGAACCCATCATGCTCCAGCCAATCAGTAGCACTGATTCTCAAGAACAGCGGCATATCCTTCGGCATCTCCTTGCGTGTCAAGTCAACAATCTCAAGCGTCAACCTTGTCCTATTCTCAAAGCTCCCTCCATATTTATCCGTCCTCTTATTCGAAACCGGGGAGATGAACTCTTGCAACAAGTACCCGTGAGCATTATGGATCTCAATGACATCAAAGCCCGCCTTGATCGCCCTTCTCACACCTGCAACCCAAGCAGTCTTCAAATCCTCAATATCCTGCAGCGTCATCTCCTTTGGCATCGCATGGTCCTTGTTATAAGGAATAGCACTAGGTGCAATAACCTCATCCGGCCACCCGTTTACATCCTTGGTTGCCAACGCTCCCATTGACAACCACGGCGCAACCGTGCTGGCTTTGCGTCCCGCATGGCCGATCTGAATACCAATCTTCTGGCCCTGCGAGTGAGCGAATTCGCAAATCTTCTTCAGTCCCCACTCTCCCTCAATATGCTCATCTGACCAAATTCCGGAGTCCTCGGGTGTGATGCGTCCTTGAGGAGTTGGAGAGGTGGCTTCGATCATTGCGAGACCCGGACCGCGGGATATGATACCGCCCAGATGAGCAAAGTGCCAGGCGGTGTGATGACCATTTTGGGCACTGTATTGGCAGAGGGGCGACAGCATTATTCGATTCTGGAGCGTCAGGCCTCGAATTTTCAGGGGCGTGAAGAGCTTTGGGATGGGCGTGCCGGAGGGTTGAGGGTCCGAGGCTGTTCCGCTGGGAGGCTCTTGGGCTGGGGTGAAGTAGGAGATCTGCGGGTATTGTTAGGATTCGTTCAATATACTTAATGAATTGGGAGAATTACCCCTGGCGCGGCTTTGTTTGGGATGCCAGGCTTGTTGGCAGTCTCGCCATGCTTTTGAGGGAGGCTGTGATGGGTAGACATTGTCGCTACGGAATCAAAGTGTTTGAATGTGCGTAGGTACGTAATTGAGAATGGCTCAATATATGAAAAAAGCAGAATAGGAAGAGACACGGGCAGGTATTTAAGTGGGAAAAATAAAGACGTGACTAAGTCCCTGTCTTGAACTGTTATTTTCAATTGGATGATGTCACCCAAAGCGATAGTCTGATGCGTATTCAGCGCAGAGCATCGCCCATATTAATAATGACTAAAGCATCTCCCACACTTCTTACCTGCAACATCCAGTGAGATCCAAGGTCCAACACTTCTAGGGTCCTGAATTTGTAAGCCGTTGTCGCACCGAAAATCTATGTCGGGCCGTACGGGCATATCGAGACGCTCTACCCCACCCCCACACCCCTCTACGGGTCTACGGGTAGCGAAAAAGTTGCCAAATTTCATACGCCTCATTACTCAAATGCTGCTACAACAATACAACTTTGAAATGAAAAGTATTTGATTGAACATTTTAGAAATGATCCAATAAGTTTCTAAGAAGTTTCTTGAAATTTTTCTCTACCAATTTGTTGGTGTTTTGATTTTTGCCTGGCAAAAATACACAGGTCAACTTTCGACAGGAGGTAGAGCCCACCGAGGGGTAGCAAGATGTTATCTCGCAATCTAAACGCCGATCCGAGATATGACCGAACTATTCGGTGGGATATCAACCCTCTAGCTCTAAAACCATGAGTTGTTTTACAAAGCATAAATAAGACTTTTTTAGGCACAATGAATGGGAACATTTGAAATGCAATAGAAGATGACAAATAGAATGGAATTTTATCTATGTCGCGAGTTCTGCAGTTGTATTTGGCACCAAAAGTTCTGTGACTGGGAAATCAACAAAAACGCCCACAGTTAATTTTATCACACGGCCCGAGCAATGATAGTGTAGGATCAATTACATGATCACCTCGTTGGCAACATCCTATAGACGTTAGCAATCACTTCCACTGCCGAAGAGAATACACTTACCCGCTTCAACTCCTTGAATGGCAGACAGACACAGTTCTGCACGCGGACTTCATCACCAACACCACACTCCTTACCCAGGATAGTAATACTCTGAACCTTAACTCCGTTTTTGATGATGCTTGTAGTATGGCTGTTGACTGGTGTGGGTGTTCCCTCTACACGAGCCCAAGCGCCAACTCTGCTGTTCCATCCAATGATGGAGTAAAGAACACACGCATCGTGCTTGATCTCTGCATCTTCCAGCACGATTGACTCCTTAATTCTGGCACCTGCGCCGACGACAACTCGAGGGCCGATGGATACATTGGGACCCAACTTCGCGGTAGGATCAACTTCCGCCGTTGGGTGGATGAACACTGGTGGGAGGATGTTCGCAGATGGCTTCGCAAGCTCCTTGGATCCAGATTGCCATGCTTTTTGTAAATAAAGGGCATTCGCAGGTACCGCAGATCCAGCTGTCTTGATTTGCCTCCAGAAGTCTTTCGTCTCGTGGACGAAGAATTGCTTGCTGTCTGCTAAGTCACTCAGGATATCCTGCTCCAATCGCAAAACTTCGTTCTTCTTTTCCTCATCGTCATCGTCTTGGAAGAAAGAGGATTCGAGGTTTTCGGAGGAGGGATATGAAACCAGACGTGGGCGGTCTGTTCGCTTCTTGATCGCGCTGCGGATAGAGGGGAAGATACATTCGGTAGAGAAGAGGTAGACGCCGCAGTTGATGAGATTCGAGATGTGAGATTCGGGCTTCTCAACGTAATGTAGAACTCGGCGGGTATGGGCGTCCGACACGATGCAACCAAAATTGGTCGCAGCATCTTCACTAACTCGTGTTCCAAGAATGACAGCTTCTGCATCTCGGTCCTCAAAGAGCTTGAGCATGTCATTCAATGGGAACGAGCAACAGACGTCCGCGTTGAGGACGAAGAAACGGTCTGGCCGACCTTTCAGAATGGCATCGCGGAAGTGGTAGAGTCCTCCAGCAGTCCCCAGAGCCTGGTATTCGCGCAAATACACAATCTTGATCTGTGGGAATTCCTTCGACGCATCCTTAATGAAGTCCCGGAACACAGATTCGTCGTAGTATCCGATCATGCAAACTTCCTGAATGTGGGGGACCTTTGCGATGGCGGTGAGACAGTGCCAGACGATGGGATGGCCAGCGACTTCGAATAGCGGCTGAAAATTATATTAGACGTGATTTCGTGAGAACATTGGAGGTGCAAGTATTACCTTTGGCAGATCCAAAGACAATGGTCTGAATCGTGTTCCTCTTGATGGCCCACCAACCTGCCCATGTCAACATTTCCCCTTTTGTAGCGTCTTCCTTGCTCAACTCACCAGAATGACGGCTTTTGTCGCAGCATGAGAGCCGTTGGATTTGGATCTGTTGGGGATCTGGAGAGACATTTTCAATGATTTTGCAATAGAATTTTCTGCTCGAGGGTTTTTGGGAGGAATATGACACGATGCACAGCTTAACTTTTGGCCCAGAAACGTTCCTTCGTATCCCTCGAACGGCAGCCGAAAGCGACCACGTGCGCGGCATAGCCTTTGGCAGGAGCTATCGTGAAGATGCTTCACTTACACCCCATTCATATTCACATTCACATTCACATTCACTTACAAGGAGTCGCGGTTTGAACTGATATTCGCTCGAGCTTCAGCACTCGCCGTCAAAGCGACTCTCTTCATCAAGTTCAATAGTGTGCTCTCTCTCAGTGCTGAGAATCATTCGCTGCGGTGACAAGTTGATGGGTCAAAACTCCCAGCCACCTCACCCTTCTTGTGCAACGAGCAGTGCAAGAGCCCGAAATATGTCAAGTCTTGAACCGGGTCGGAAGCCGCCCTTGCCGCTACTTTTGCCCAGTTGCTATGGGTGTGGCATTTGATTTCCAAGCTTGCGAGGGCTAATGTGTGGGCCAAGATGCAAGATATTGTCGAAGAAAATGCTTTTGTGAAGGCATTCTCAAGGCTATTATCAAATCTACTCACAAAATGGGTGTGAATTGGATAGCCAAACCGAGCAAGTTTGCTTGACAGTTCACTCCCGGGATTGACGCCCCCCGAAACACACCGCCCCGCTTCATGCAGCTCGGTCACATTTTACTCCGCACTTGCTTTCCTCGTTGCTATTATCAAGGTGCACAAGCTCTGATATTTTTTTGGTGGTGACCCCCGCTTAATTATATCTCTGCTCGTGCTCCTCCATGAGAGCCGCGAGGAGATATCGTTGGGCTCGCAGAGACCACCTCTCTTGATCGGCGATTCTTACCCAGCTGAGAATTTCTATCTGTTTCTATTGGAAGAGATTCTTGAGTTCCTGGTGCATTCTGCATGCACTTTACCTGCCTCCCATATTACCAGTCCGCAACGCGTAGAAGAACACGATGAAATGAAATGATCAATTTCGACGTGATGATTCGCTGCAAGGACAGTTTCGCGTTTCTTGAACAGGTATAAAGTCGAGATCACAATCTGGGGGGAAAAGGTTGCCTTGTTTTTATCTATTTCCTTGCTGTCACTAGTAAAAATCCAACAAGAAATCTTTTACCTCTCCAGAGTCTTGTCTTTTTTTCAATCAGGCATCCTTTGCTTCGCAACCTAGAAGTGCAGATTATCCTTCCCCGCCCTAAAGCCATATTTGCTTCTTGCAGGCAGCAAGGCCATCTTCTCTCGCCGAAAGCATTTGACTTGCTGGCATCCTTACTGCCCTTTGAATATTCTGACCTTTTTGAAACCCATACGCCTTCATTTTGAGTACAGGCATCCAGCTTCTTGAAGCTTGTTGCTTTGTACCAACCCTGCAGGTTTTTGAGAGTGGTTCTTTTGATTAAAAGGTACGATGCTATGTTCCTTGTCTCCTATGCATTGGAAGCCTCTCCATTGCTCTCCCTCAGAACGAAACCCCGCCGTGAACTCTAATCTTTGAGGCATTGTTCTGCGTCTTTCTCATGCCTTCTTGGCTGTACCAGCGCTAACTCAGCTTTGCGTTCAGCTTCGAAGCCTTCTTTGATCCCAAATTCGCCTTCAGCTATATCAAGATGGTCCCTCGCGGATCATCAAGATTCAAACGAGAGTCCACAGCGAATGGTCTGATTACTCCTGATGAATCCATGACCAGTTCTGGTACTGCCTATCCAAAGTACGAAGAGATAGATTCGGTGTCTTTCTCTAACAGGCTTCAAGACAAGTTGCAACGCAGCAGCCCATTTCCGTCTTACCACGGTCTCCCGAGCGAAAGCGAGAGCTTTGAGCGTGAAGCCTCTGAACGATACCGTCGCTCAGAAGCAGGTAAATTCGCAATTCCAGTATCCGAAACCCTTTACTCACCTGTCAACACCAGTGTCAGTTCGATCCTCTTATCCTCCCCCTCCATTTCAACCTCGCGTCCACAACATTCGCAACAATCGAAAAAACTCTCCATCAAGCCCATCGACTATGTCGTCCTCACCAGTTGAAAAGGGAGGCCTCGCGACCGTTGGTCGTGCGACTAAGAGACTTGTCCTAACTTTACAAGAGCTGCGAGGAATCGGGCTCAAGTCCATTGATCACGAGCTACCAGAACTCGTTCTTTGCGGCGACCAAAGTGCAGGGAAGTCATCATTGATGTCGGGAATCGCCGAGATCAACCTGCCAACTGGGGATTCGATGTGTACAAAATGTCCGACGAATATCAAAACATTGAAAGCAGACAGTTGGTCTTGCAAGATATCTCTCCAAAATCAATATAAACCTACGTCTAGATCAAATATGACGAACGAGGTGTCAGAATTTCCGGGTTGGCAGGAAAGAAAGGACAAAATTGAGACACATCACTTCACGACGATTTACCAGCAATCTGAACTAGAGCAGGTTCTCAAATGGGCACAGATCGCCTTGCTCAACCCATCTCAGGACTACACGTCTTTTATTCCGGGTTCTGATGGTTTCGATGAGGAAGAACGAATTCGTCAAGATCCAGATCATAAAGAAAAGGTCCGCTTCTCACCGAATGTCATTTTGGTCGAGATTAGCGGGCCTGGTCTCGAGCCTCTCTCATTCTTTGATCTTCCGGGCCTGTTTCAAACCGCCGAGGACGCTGAATCTCAGTATTTGGTGCCACTCTTCGAAGCTCTGACAGAAAAATACGTCAAACATCCGAACGCATTGATCATCTGTGCAGTTGCTATGAGAATCGACCCAGGACTATCCCGCACAAAAGCGGTGATTGCGAACTGCAACGCCGAAGACCGCTGCATTGGGGTTCTCACAATGCCTGACATACTTGGAAGTTCAGATTATGACAACATCCTCAAGGAGAAAACTTTCATACTCCCTCATGGTTATTTTGTCACCAAGCGACCAGGCAAGAACTCGAGAATCCCGCGCGGTGACAATTATCATTCTTTAGCTCGTAAAGAGGAGGACGAATTCTTCAATTCTGATGAAAACTGGAGAGAAGGTGGCCCGTGGGCTCGTTTTCGACACAGATGTGGCATTGCTACACTTCAAGAGTATCTGTCAAAGGCGTTCGCGAAGTTGATCTTGGCCAGGTAAGTATTCTCAGTTATGAAAAGCGCATGTTTATTGATATGTGACAGTCTTCCTGATTTGGAACGTAAAATCCAAGGACATGCTCGCAGCGTGGACGAGCAATTATCACGCCTTCCAGAGATCCCCCAAAACAGAGCGGCTGGATTTGTCAAGGACGGACTTAAAGAATTCGAATTTGGAGTTCGCCAAATTCTAGATGGAGGTGCCGCATCCTCTTTTTACAGTGAATGGAATCGACTGTGCTATCAATTCCAAAAAGCGACGGAGCAGATGGTTCCCAGATGCAAGGTCGGTCATCCATCGGATCAAACTCACATGAATGACGACAACTCGGACGATGAGGGGAGTGTCATTCTTGTTAGCCATCGCACTACCAAAAGGCCTCTCCAGCAACCTGACATTCGTCCGGATGGCGGTAAGAAACCGCGACATAACAAACGCACCCCAAGCCCTGGACCGGTCAAATGGGAAACTAATGCCTATGCTGGTACGCCCGCAAGAGAGGTTCCGAAAGCTGTGAAAGGCAAGAATGCTCATACCAAACCTGGCTTGTATCGAAAGCTTGATTCTGAGGAATTTGGACCATTCTATAAAGAATATCTGGACAGTGGCTGTAATGCTATGTCTATTGAAGACATTCAATCTTCTATCAAGGACAATGGCTGCCACGGGAAACCAGGAACTTTCAACCACAACGTCAAAGTGGATTTTGCTCTCCTTAGCATTATTCCATGGAATGAGCCCCTGGATGATTTCGTACTCCACACGTTCAGCCTGCTCAGCAAGCACATCCATGCAATCCTTTCTAAGAGTCTTGTAAACTTCAAGGATACGCCTCTCTATAGGAATTCCAAGCCAATCATTGACGAATTTCTCGCTACTCATGAAACAAAACAGGCCAAGAAGTCCACAGAGTTCTACAACATGGAGAAGTCCACTTTGTTCACGATCAATGATCATGCTTTCAATATCAATAAGGCCGAGGCCTTGGCACACCTGAGAGCCCAGAGGCGGAAAGTTCGAGTTGACCTGTACTTGACCAAAATGTATCGGGTAAATGCCAAGCAAAGTTTGAAGGAATTCAAAATGGAGCAGAGAGACAAAGTCACAGATGAGAAACTGGACCAGAAACTTGGCCCGGACAGCACTTTCGACACGGAGTTGGAGGTTGCTGCGTACATACGCGGCTACTACCACACCGCACGTCTTCGTTTCATCGACTCGGTTTGTGCTGAAATGAACTTCAAATTGTTCCACGAGATCAGGAAGGGTGCTGGAAAGCTGCTGAGAAAAGGACTTGGCCTTGAAGATGAACGAGCAGGTAAGATCGCACCCACTCCTTGGCTCACACGAACTCTTCGAATCTTTCGAACTTGTTCACGATCCCGGATGAAGCGAAACTGACACCTAAGCAGACGAAGCCAGATACCACGACTTACTCACTGGCGATGCTAAGGTGGCGGAGCACCGTGCTACCCTTAGGGCCACTAAGGAGCAATTGACCAAGTTTGCGGAGACGCTCAGTCGACTTCGTCGTGGTATCGACGATGACGAGAGTGAACTCTCCGCCATGAACAATGCGTCTCTCATTGAGCTCGTTGAAGATGAGAATCACACTCTCAGAGGTTCTGACGCTACTTTGGAAGAGTCTAAGGAATATGAGTATGGCACTGCTGGGACTGATGGGCCGACTGTGGACCTTGGACCCGAAATTCTTGAACTCGAACCCGAACTCGAAGGAATTTAAAGCGTTTGGGAATGCCACATTCGCTCATGCTCCTGCGGTGGGTCGGATTTATGATCCATCAGTAAACACTGCACAACTCGGGTCGAGAGCTTCCCCCTTGTATCACCATCGGCCGCCTTGGAGGTTGGAGTATTTGTTGTGGGCTGGACTTTATGCTTTTGCGATCCCTAATTTGCTGACCTATGGGTATTTCGAACTTCTTTATGCAAACCAGCAAAAGCTAAGATACGATGATTCTTTGCATTGGGACTGAAAATAGAAAGCGTTGGTGTGGTCGTCAAGGAATGCATACATGCGGAGATGGAAGTTGTGAGGAATTTGTTATTTCTTATCGGTCTGCTTATTTGGCTGGTTGCTTTAGTAGATATTGTCATCTTTGAGGTATTTCAGGAGCAAATAAAAGTCTGTCCACTCAACCACCTCCAGATCCGTCACCGCCGTGAGACTTTTTGGCCGTCATCTTCCTCAATACGACCCTGAGTCCGTCACATGGCTCGCTTTCTATGCAGTGACGCAGAGCCCATTGCCCAACTCTCCCCCCTGCCCGCAGCCCAATGCAATGCTCTCCAGAAAACGTCGCTCCCCCTCGTGCTTCTCCTGAAGTTTCCCTTCAAAACCCCACCACTCCGCGGTGTTCGTTCCAGCCACAGATCAGCACAGCCCCATGTCATCCGCGCAACACTCGCCACAGGTCCGGGTATTGCGTGAAACATGGAGAAAATTTCGACCCGCCTCGTCATTTAACTGGATCTAAAATGGATCCTCCCGGAACCTTGTTAAGCTGGGGCGGGCCAGAGCGGGACGATAGGAAGCTTTATCGACGAGCCGCGGTCAAATCAGGAAGCGCCAGCAAAGTGTCAATAGTCCATTAAATCAATGCAGCTCCTGGAGATGCTCGGAATCTGTGACACGACCACCGGTGGGGAATTACTCGCAGTAGGCTCGCACTATTAAGCCTATACCCTTATTACACCATCATTATACCAGGTGGCAGTTAAGCTCGTTAGGCTGCCCTGCTTGGTTGAGAGGCCTAGAGATCCTCACAGACAGCCCCAATCACCATCAACCCCTCGCGCCGTCGCCTCATCTAAATCCCACGTTCTCCCGACACCACCACCCTCTTCCATTTTTATATCCTCCCAAAGCTACTTCTGCTCTTTTTTTTTCAGCGCAATGAGATAGAGGCTTTCTATTGAGCATTGCGCACGAGTTTCAAGCGGTGCTTATTCTTGTTTTTGTTGTCTTAAAGCCTCCCATTCGAATATCCCTCACCGCAATTTCAGGAACCGTCGACCTAGGAACTCTACGATCCACCATCCAAACAATATACCCATACCCTCGAAGCTGGACTTCGAATACACTTACACCTAACATAATAATTCCCAACCGTCAGCATGCCTCTCATGGAGACAGTGACAATCATCAACAAGTCTGGCAAGGTAGTCAGCACTGTAAGCTGAATCATCCTGCCCCTCTTCACATGCAAACTGACATCAATGCAGGGCAAACATCTTGTCAATATCTTCAAAGATGCGAAAGATGCGTATAACGAGAAGAAGGCTGAGATGAGAGCCGATCAGCAAAAACGAATCACATACAAGAACACCCAGAAACTCATCCAAGCTCGCGAAGAAACCCAATCCGTAGCCTCCTCTCGACATTCGCACCGCTCTCGATCCTCGCGGCATCGTCAGACAGACAACGCCGGCCCATCTCGACCGCCCCTCACTACGCGCAACCTCTCGCAGATATCAGAAGGAAGCGTAACCTCATCGCGCAGAAGTCGGTCCCATCATGGCCCTCGCACACCGCAGAGCCCTCCGGGCTACGAACCCCCTTTCTTCGAGAATGAGGACGTCGCAGATCCCAGTCCTGGCATCACTCGTAGACATACAGACTTCCCTGGGGAAAGTCAAATCTCTCGCCGTACACTCCCGCCGCCGTACTCCTCCGGCCTCCACCGCAGCGTATCCAACCCCGATTTCTCCGACAACATCGATATGAACTTGGCATACGGAGAGCTGCATCACCCACCCCTTTCACCTGTTGAGCAAGAGCAAGAAGTCCAAGCAACAATGTCGAAACTCGATACTTTACTTACGGAAGCGCACTGCTTACAACATTCGGCTACTACAATAATATCAAATCTACAAGCCAACCCCGAAGCCATGGCCGCCGTGGCCCTCACGCTTGCCGAACTCTCCAACCTCCTCACAAAAATGAGCCCCGGCATATTGACTGCCCTCAAATCCTCCTCTCCCGCCGTCTTCGGCCTTCTCGCCTCCCCACAATTCCTGATCGCCGGCGGCGTTGCGATCGGTGTCACCGTGGTAATGTTCGGCGGCTTCAAGATTGTCAAGAAGATACAAGCAAACAACGAGATGAGAAAGGAGGCAAACCGCATGGAAGAAGCGATGGTTTATGATGGGCTTGAAATGGGCAGTATTGAGAGCTGGAGAAGAGGTATCGCGGATGTGGAGAGGCAGAGCGTTAGTACGAGCGTGGATGGGGAGTTCATTACTCCCGAAGCAGCGAGACGAAAGAAGGAACATATACGGGAGCGCGCGAAAGAAGAAAGGAAGAAGGGGAAGAGTCGGAAGGCGGAGAGTGTGATCAGTGAGCGGACTGAGAGAAGTGAGAGGACAGTGAGAAGGGTTGGGAGTGAAAGTACGATTCGACAACGGGATATTCCGATTCGGTCGTCTTCCAGCAGAGCTCCTACCAGAGCCCTCACCATGCCTTCTGAAAGTGGTAGGAGCGAGCGTAGTGAAAGGACTCGGAAGACCAGCAAAAAAGGGAAGGAACTTGTCGTCAGCGCGGACAAGGAGAAGAAGTCCGCGTTGTCAATATTCCTCAAGAAGCACAAGGAGAAGGGCAAATCCAAGGATGGGAGTGAGAGGAGCCACAGCCGTAGCCATCGGCCAAAGATGCTTGAAATGTGACATATGAGACACGATTCCGGCGTTTTTGGGATGCATTGACATTGGCGTAGCGAGGGCAACAGATACACTCCTATTTATTCATGAAGATAGTTCTCTTATATATAACACCACTTGACCGGCACTGGTTACACAGTGGTTTCACTGCATTCGTCCGAGGTTCATATACGATATTTGCCGCCTTCCAACCACTCTGCGGAAGTTTTGTTGCACATCGCACTCTGAAATATCTTGCTGGCGTTGGCCTTTAACCTGGGCCAACCCACGGCCAGTGGCGAACAAAATCCAGCCTCAACCTTAACTTCATTTCTCCCTAATTCTCGCTCTTTTATCTTTAATCTCCATCTTCATTTTCCATCCCACCACCCTCCCAAACGCGCTCTGTAATTCTCACCCACCCACCCCTCTGCAAGATAACAGGCACGAGGTACATCTACCCTAGTCTCCCACACCCACACACCCAAATCTGAGACATTTGACATAAGATCCTCCTGCACAGCGCCACCTGCCTCTAACCTCCCAAGTCCCTGGGTTTTGTTGCACTTCTCAAGCCAATCACCCAGTTTGTCTCAAGAGTTTCCCCTGGCGCTGTGGATTTTGCTGGGAGTGATATGGGTCACGGGGTAATATGCGGTTAGGTTTTCGCCCCCACCGCGGGTCTTTGCGGGAAGCAAATGTTGGGGTTTTTGGTGTGGGAAAGAGGTGATTATACTTCGAGTGGATTTCTATTTTGATCTATGCTGAATATGACTGTCGTGTGCGATGAGCGAATGTTCTGCCCCGACTTGTCATAAAGGTATTTGACGCTAGATTCTTGTCTCTACGGACTGCATTTCAGACTTTGGCATATCACTCTTCTTTACTTTCATGCCATTTGCTCGAGTTTTGGACATACATTTCTTGAAAGTTTGAAGGCTAGACCACTCAATATTTTCTTCCACGTGTGTTGAAATCCTCACTGATCTCAGTCGACCAAAAGGGGGCGACGTCAAGGCTCATGCTTGTAATTCCTCATAAATACTTAGACCGGCCGAGCAAACCGCATGGTAACAAAGCTTATACCTTGACATCCCCAGCCGCGACAACTTCAAAGTTCTTCTCAGCCTCCACGCCATCTCCCCTGGCCTCCACGACACTTCGCTTCTCCGCCCGATTCGTCATATACAACAATCCAGTTGTCCAAATCACCATCGCAATACAAGTCCCAATCATCGCCCACATGCCTTTCTGCATTCAAATCAGCTTTGCCCAATCTTGAAGCTGCGTGAAAACGTACCGTGAATTTTGGCGCCATGTCCGCACTGTAAAACAACAGACTCCACCACGCATTGACAGCATTAGACCCGGTATTCATACTAGCAATCACCACAGCCCGCAAACTATCCTCCTCATATCGCATCGCATCATTCGCCCAAGCAAAGAATGTGGCTTGACAAGCATACACGCTACCAGCCCAATAATACGCTCCGAATATCGACGCAACACTAGCATCGGGATTCAGAATCATCGCGGCAGTCACGATTCCCGTAATCCCAATCCAGTACCCAACAAGATATCGTTTGCCACCCAGGAAATCAGTCAGCGTGGCCCAGAGAAGGGTGGAAACGATTCCTACGGCGGGGACACCAGTTGGGTAGTTGTTGAGCTGGGAAATAGAATACTTCTTCGTCGATTTCATGTACAAGGCCAACAGAGAATTTGAGGAAAAGGATTCTGTTTCTCCAGCGATGATCCACAGCATCACGAAGCCGTACCAGTACCAACTAGAGAAAACTCTCTTGAGAAAAGCTAGGTTCCAGGGTCTTCGTTCTGGGACTTCAGGGACGCGGGAGATGGCTAATGCTCGCTCCGAGGACGTGAGGTAAAATGCTGAGGTTGTAGATGGCGTATCAGGAAAGAAGAAGATTCCGTAAAGAGCAACGGGGAGTGTGATTAGCCCGTCGATTATAAAGAGCCACCGCCATCCGCTCAAGCCTTTTGCTCCATTCAGCGAGGAGTGGATTGCTGTTTGCAGAAAGCCGCCGAACATAGTGCCTGCTAGACCCGAGGAGGTGAAAATTCCACTTCGTTTTCCGAGCTCTCGGGCAGTGTACCAGGAACCAAGAATGTAATGCGTCCCGACGAAGGTACTTGACTCGGCGAGTCCCTGGAAAAAGCGAATGGCCATGATATCCCTCGGGTGCCTGGCCGCTGCAGTGACCATAGTTAAGCCACCCCACAGGATCATCATACTCGGGAAGAAAATGCGAGGCTTTAGATGGTAGAGAGCGAGGTTAGATGGTACCGCTCCGAGGACATATCTGCCTTTCATTAGACCATTCATACCCATCGATCTAAGAGAAAGTTACCCAATAGTAAACATAGTATTGATGAGATTAAACTGATTCCCTTCAAAATACAGCTCTTCTTTCATACCACTTACGTATGCATTTGCAAGATTTGAACGGTCGAGATAATTTGTGAAATACATTAGACAGCAAAACGACAGGATAAAGAAGTCTGTTCAGTCAGTCAGTCAGCTCATCTCATGCGACAAACAGTAGGGAAATACATACCAAGTTTCCGGACCAACTTCCCCTCGCCAGAGTGCTCATACGGATGCGAGACATATTCCCTCACGCGCTTAAACACCATCCTGTCTATATTGCTCCTGCGATGACTTTCCAGATTCTAAATGAGGGCAGCTAGCCACATATATATAAAGCATACGCGAGTACGATATCCCGAACGCTTGGTCCCGAAAACTAGGACCGAAGAACTGCCACCTGCCCTATCCACGTCCAGCTAAGTCAACGGGGCAGCACAGAAAGAGGGTTTGGTCACGATAACGCAGGAGACCATCTGCGGCCTGTAAAGGGAGCGCTGAGGATCCATCGTAGAGGTCCACGAGGCGCCGAGAGCGGAAGCGGAGCTTGGTATTGTAGCGCGTGGCGGGAAGGACCGCGAGGGTGGGGGTGGACACGTGATTTCAAGGGAAAAGGGGGAATGTTATTGACTAGAGGTTTGTTTAGAAAGTTCACGATAGTACTTACTGACTAGCCGGCAATTTGGGAGTGGTTTGGTGGTGTCGATGAAGCGACTTCCGTATATGAATGTCTTAACTAGGGCGACGCGGGAGCTGGATCAGGAGAGCGGAGAATCCACCCCTCCATTCCGCCAAAATACACACAACACTTCATTGCCCCTACCCAAAAAGTGGGAATCAAAGTTTGAATTTTTATCAACAATTCCAAATTTGTCGAGCAACAAATAGAATACGGAAATCTTGCTTGTGACGCCAGCAAGAAATGACGCAGCAAGTTTGACAGCAATAAGCTTGCTCTATTCGCATTGCTCTTGGATACAACAAATCTCAGAGGGAGAGGACTTCCTCTATTTAACTGAATAAACACCGTCAATCGAATCTCAACTGGCACAAATTACAAGCAGATGAAATGGAGAAATCAGAAATCAATCCCAGTGAAATTCGAAAGATCATCTCAGAAGCCATCGACAGTGCGGATGCAGAGTTGAGGCGGATCAATCTGGAGGTAAGCTCAACGACTCTCCAAAGTGCTTCACTAGCTTACCGATAGCCAGATATGGGAGAACCCTGAAGTAATGTTCCGAGAAGTGAAAGCTTGTAAGCTTATTTTAGACTGGCTTGAATCGAGAGGCTGGTCGGTTTCGCGAGGAGTTTATGGCATCAGTACTGCATTCGAAGCGAAGTTCTCTGTCAAGGAAGGCGGGAGATCGGTCTGCTTCAACGCTGAATATGGTATCTACTTCCTTGGAGTCCTTAAATCCCGAAGTCTAACACTTTACCAGACGCTCTCCCAGAAATTGGCCATGCTTGCGGTCATAACCTGATCGCGACTTCCTCTCTTGCCTCTGCAGTTGGCGTATCAGCCGCCATGGGGCAACTGCAAACGCCAGGAACACTCATTCTGATGGGAACTCCTGCTGAGGAAACTGGCGGTGGGAAAGACATCATGGCAAAGAATGGAGCATGGAAAGGAGTATCTGCATGCATTATGACACATCCGATGGCCGACTATTCCACACCTCTATTTCTCATGAAAGCTTCTTTAAAGTTTCGTGCAAAATTCTATGGCAAAGCATCGCATGCAGCTGGTGCACCCGAGGAAGGCCGAAATGCTTGCGATGCAATTGTTATGGCTTACAACGGGCTCGCGATGCTGAGACAGCAGATCAAGAAAAATGAGAGCATTCAGAGCGTGATCTTGCAGGCTGGTAAAGCCCCCAATGTGATACCTGAGTTTGCGGAGGGGAGCTATTCGATTCGGGGAAAGAACAAACAGGCGTTGGATGCATTGAAAGAGAGAGTTGTGCCCATATTTGATGGGGCGGCTGCTTCCACCGGTTGTACTGTTGAGATGATATGGTAATTCGCTCCTTCAACAAATTCAGGCGCTCGCTAATTGATTTCAGGGGGGCGTTGTACGAGGATGTCGTCTCGAATTTCACCCTGGCAAATCGCTACAGAGACTACATGATCTCAGATCTCGAGGCCAAACCGGCAGAGATGATTCCACTTGATGAAGCATCTCGCAAATACGAAAGTAACGCTAGCTCTGATATGGGCAATTGCACTTACATCACACCTGGTATTCAAACAGTGTTTGGAATCAATGCGCAAGGACCGATTCATACACTGCCATTCAGAGAAGCAGCCGGCTTGGACTTTGGTCATAAGGAAGCTTTGCGAGCCGGAAAAGCCAATGCTTTCATTGGGATGGATGTGTTGGTGGATGATGAATTCTACGATAAAGTGAGGGGTGAGTGGGAAGGGGCGATGAAGGAAGCAGGACGATTGTGATTTTTGTCGAAGTTACTTCCCACCAAATCATTCATATATGTCAAAGTCCTGGGGATTAGGAATGTGGGGAAACCCAGGATGCAAGTTGTAGATTCACTTCGGTGGTGGAATGTCGAAAACATTTGCTTATATAGCATATTCTATCGTCTCGTTCTGTATGAGCAATTATGAAGGCAAAGAAATCTCATAAGGAGCGAAAGCGATGCCATGAGTGGCTAGCCCAAAGTGAATCTGCAAGAAGACTTTGCTTCCACAACAGCCAGTACTTCTCTCACTGCCTCACATCGTCCACATAAATAGCCACAAATTTGATGATTAGGGTACCGAATGTTGTGGGAGAACTTTTAGGGATCTGCTTGTCGTGCTCACTCTCCTTTATGCCCTCAATGATGGTATCCCTTGCGTCGCAAAGCCTCGCCCATTTGTCGGACGGCACCGAATCCTCCTTTAATTCAACAAACTCGATCTGGCCTGTCGATCGTGGATGCAGACCCTCTTGGTAATACAAGAAAATCTCTTTTTGAGTATCGGGTTCCGCCAAAATCAAGCTCTCCCACTCGTCGCATATGTTGACGGCACAAGAAGCCGGCGGTTTGCCGTACCAGAGATCCCATTTGGCATCTACTCCCCATATTCCCATGACACATATACGATCGGCTTCGTCATTGCTGTATATTTTCGCGGGGAAGCTAATTGAGATACTGCTGCCCGGTCCAAAATTAAAGTCTGCACCGAAGCTCAACTGATAGAACTGCAGCGCAATAGTTCGAGACTCCTGGTTTGCGTGAAGAACTCCCGGAACGGGACACGTAGTGTAGTACTTGAAGACGCAGAGCTCCTCCTGGTGGCGTTGTTGGCCATATTCAAAAGTCATGTTTCCGATAGTTGGCGCCCATAGATCGACATTTCGAGGCTGGTTGGAGGCGTACTCCCAGATGATGTTTCGAAGCTCCACAGGTAGCTTTGAGAAGCACGTGAAAGTTTGGATGGGAGTGGCAAGTTGGCCATCGACGATGGAGCTCGAGCAGGAGGCTTCGGCAGCCATTGGAGCTACCAAATGGTGAAAGTGACGGGGATCACAAGGGTCATGGACGGTGGGGTTTCGTTTGGGAATGTCCAAATCGATATTGTACTTTGGGCAAGGACGATGTTGTGCTTCTCCAGTGTGCAGATGTGAATGAGTGGAAGCGAGGCACGACGAGATGGGGCAAGCGAGTCGCCCGCTCCATCATACTCAAGTGAATTCGGCGGTGGTGGCCTAAGAATCGTCGGCGACCCAATTGCATCCTTTTTCATTCTTGAGAAGGATACATCAAAGGCTCTTCGAATCTCTTAGCTCTCCAGCGATTGCTACAGGCAATGAGATCTTCACAGTCCCTCAGCAACCAAGGCCATTTCTTCACGAAACCAGGGGTGATCTCCCAATTGGCAGCATCCCAAGACTCGCCCCAGACGATGAGACCTTTTCTCTGGGCAGTGACTTCGTCGTTCAACTCTTCCCAGGGATCAACGATACTTGTCTCCGAAGTTGATGCGGATGACAATGCCGACGAACAAGACGTTGCGGACGAGGCATCCTGTGATGGTGTTCCGTTGGTGTAAAGATCACCAAAGAGATCGTTGCAAAGATCTCCATGGTCAAAATCTCTTTCGTATCGGATAAGGTTGTCCCTTAGCTTGGGGAATGGGAAGCTGTTCATCCACGAGGAGTGCGCAGTATTCATTTGAACAATTGTTGGCTGCAGTGATTGCGGCAGAGCGTTTTCGTTCTTAGCATGGATTATCGAGACGCCGTCGCAGAAATTTTGATTTTTGGGAATCACGATTCCTAGCTCGACATTGCGCAAAGATGCAGCAGCTTTGAGAAGCGATTTATTGGTCATTAGAGCGCGGTAAACGTTCTGGTGGATGAGATGGAGCAAGTGATCTGACGAAATAGGAAACAAAATCGGCGAACTGTCCTGAATGAAGTCTATCTCCTGGTGCGGTTTCGGGGAAGAGATCCCATCGAAGCATACGGCGAAATTCTGGGATGGGGGTGAAAGATTAATGTCTTTTGAATATGGAAGAAACGCATCTAGTAGCATAGAGTCAGGAGCTACAGCATGGCTATCAAAATAGGAATTGCCAGCGAGAGTAGAGCCAGGGATAGTAGAACTGTTTTGGGAAGCAAGCTCTGATCCAATGGAAACGCTCGCAGCAAGGGGAGCTGAGAATCGAAACCCAACCAAGGAATTCAAGGGCCGTGTTGACACAGTTTGGACCGGCTGCGGTACCGACAACGTTGCGCCATCCAAAAGCGGATGGTCGCCGTTTGAAATATCCAAAGTACTGGAACGTTTCGACTCTTCTGTGCGTGGGGATTTTGAAGTCTTCGTCCGATCGCCTCCAGTGAGAACAGGCCGAGAAACCTCTGAAATTCGAAAGCGCTCAATTCGGAAATGCTTTTGCTTGGTATTCGTAGATGATTTCTCTTGATGTCTTCGCCGATAGGCTCGCTGATTCAAGCGATTCTGCCTCTTTTTTCTCTCTTCTTTGGTCGTTACATCCGTCCAGTCATCATCCCTTTTCCACACTTCTTGAAGCTCACGATCTCCCGAGCGGATATTCAGTCGAGTCATGGTGATCGCGTTTATAAAGGCTTATGAAAATATCCGCATTGAGAACGATATGCAGATAGAGAACAGAGGGCTCATTGAGATGTTGACGTCGAGGCTAGCCCGTGGCGGATGTGTGGTGCAAGGATTACGATAATTTCCTATTTGAGAATCGGCTTGAGATCGTCGAATGCACCGGCCCGGAGCTGTCTAGTTGCGATGCGAGGTCTCTCTATAAATTCGCTAGTGATCTAGCGAGCACGCGTAGCACTGAAAAGGGGTGCCTGTGTCATGGATTTATCAATCTATTAACTTCGATTATCACGGCTAGATTAAATATACGACACAGCAACTTTCCTCCTACACATCTTATGTTCGTTTACGCTGGCGTATAGATCACTCTTCTGATGACGAAAAATTCTCAAAGTATGTTAGTCCTCATTTCGGCGTAAATCAACTCTCCGGGCCAGCCATCAGCGAGGCAAGATGCCTCCCTAAAGCCCTGAACTACTCATATATTTACCATCTCCTATTCCCTTGCGTCTGGATGCCATGCCATTATCTGCCGTTCATTTGAATTTGGCCATTCTCATAGAATACGACGTTTCGTCCGCCCCGCAAAATGTTCTCCATCTCTTCGCTGCCCTCACTCAAAGGCAAAACCTTCATTGTCACCGGGGGCAATACCGGCATAGGTTATACAACATGTCTCAACCTAGCCGCCAAGGGCGCCACCGTCTTTATTGGGGCTCGTTCTGGTGCAAAGGCGACATCTGCAAAAGCGAAAATCCTGGAATTACACCCAGCTTCAGACATCCGTATTTTGATCATGAACAATAATTCTCTCTCGACCGTTGTTGAAGCCGCAAAATCGTTCACATCTCAACAATCCAAACTTCATGGTTTGATTCTTAACGCAGGCATAATGGCCGTCCCTTACGAAGTCACCGCGGACGGCTTTGAAAGTCAAATGCAAGTCAACTACCTCGCGCACTGGCTCCTCACCGACTATCTCCTCCCCATTCTTTTATCTACTGCGAAAGCAGAGGGTCCAGGCTCGGTTAGAGTTGTCTCTGTTTCCAGCGAGGGCCATCAGAAGAGCAGTTTTGGTGTCACTAAGATGCTGTATGATTCGAAGGAGATCGAAGCGTACGGCGATTTTAAAAGATACGGTCTTAGCAAGCTGGCGAACGTTCTTCATGCGAAGTCTTTGCATTCCCAGTATGGTCCAGGTAGCAAGAATGCCAGACATGGCAAGGGAGAAATCTGGACGGCGTCGCTACACCCCGGGTTCATCGACACACAGCTGAACGAGAAGAATCGCGACAACGCAAGTTGGAAGTTGAGTTGGATACACCCTGTCTTGAAGGCGTTTGGTGTTATGCGCCCATGGTCTGAAGGCTGTATAAGTAGTTTGTACGTGGGTGCGAGTCCCGATTTCACCGCGGACATGAGTGGGAAATATTTTGACGAGAAAGCTCGATTGAAAGAGCCAAATCCTGCGGCGAATGAGGTGGAAGAGCAGATGCGACTTGAAAAGTGGACCCGTGATGTGATGAAGAAAGGTGGATGGATTTGAGATGCGTTTGGAGACAGCTATTTGCACCCTTATGACTTTGTATTTAGTTTTGTCTATGAAGGGTAAATTATTCCAAACTTGCAAGAAGCTACCTCGAAGTCGTCCAAGTCTCAAAACATGTCGATCAATGAAATTGACAACAATGGGTAAAGGGGTAATCTTTGAAGCGGTGGGGCTGAGAGCCGTCATACTTTGACTTCATCGTTGACATTGCCTGTGAAATATTCAGTGAAGCACGGAAGTCAGTCCCCAAAGGGCGTCCCTCATGTATCTTATCGACCTGGGGCTTCGCAATCACTGAGAACCTTGTTTTTTATAATCTGTGTTCGTGTCAACTCATCAATTTCCTCATAAGGGTAGAGGAACCCGCCGCCGGATAGCGCCAGAAATAGACTCAGAAAACCGAGCATAATTTGTTCGCGATTCTTCTTCAAAAAATACCATTTCAAGTGTAATATCCTTTTCTGGGTCTGAATTGTTATTCCATAGAGTTTTGATTCAACATATTGAGGTTAGATTTGTATAATTGGAAAGTGTCATACAGATAAAAACCGCGCCGACGGATGCAGAGAAACAAGTTTTAGAGACTGCCTGGGCAGAGTAGCCTCTCGCGGAGCGAAAGTCGATCGAGGAGAGAGCAATCGACGCGAAGGAAGTATCCAACCCACTATTCTTGCAATGGCGCGAAGTTGAGAGCGTGTTCGGGTATGCTGAAGATAAAGAGAAGTACTTCAAGCAGAAGAACTTTCCGGCATACAAAATAATGCGGAAATTGTGGCTAGATACAATTGGAATGGCCATTTCCCCGTATTCCGATCCCTACCCTGATCAAGTTACAATGCATCGGGACTGGGCTGCCAAAGGCGTAGAGAAAAAAAAGACTGTGTTGAGGAAGGCACGCGAGGAGAGGGAAAGATTTGTGCGAGATAGAAAGAGAGAAGAGGAGGCGAAACAATCGGGCAACTATAAGGGGCCAGAGAAGAGACCAGCCAAGAAAAACAGTGCGAACAGAGTTTCGAAGCCCTGTCGAAGTAGTTATTCATATGGTGCTTCTTCCAAATACTCTAGATATGGAAGAAGCAACTGGAACAATGGGCATGGGCCGAATTTCTTCAACAGCAACTATTATGGTTGGCCTAGGAAACGGCGAAGATGAATTGTCTCGATCCCAGAGTTGCTTCATTCCCGAAAGATTACCCCGTCAGATCACTCTGATTTCTTGCGGCATGGTCACAATTTTTGGATAGAAAACTGTGTCGTGGGGCCTATTTACGCGTTGTGTAATAATAAAAAGTACGTATCATTAATGAGTGCCCTCCAAATAGTATGTTTTGGTTGGGTGCTGTTGTGGCAAAAGAAGGACAAAAACCACATTCAGTCGGACAGGCAAACGATATACGAGACAATTGACACCAGGACAACAGTGCAGTCGAGATAACTCCTGGTCGATCACGTAATAGGCATTTAAAGTTCTGGTGAGCCCCTGGCGGATAGAGACGATTTGGCTCTAAGGACTCTGAATCCTGCAAGCAAATCTATCCCCTGACAGAAGGTATTATCAGGATCGTACTTTTCCTTCAGCTCGGCCAGTCTTGAAGCATTGACTCCATATACGGATTTCTCACCAGCCTCAGACTCTTCGTCTCATTAGCTGCCTTCCAAAAGATCAGTTGGGTCCGTAACGACTTACCGTTGTGATTAACGTACTGCCCGATTGACTCTCGAGTCACCTCGTCCGTCACCTCTACCTTTCTCCGATTATACTCAGCTTCAGCTTTACCACGAAGGGCCCTTGCCCATTCGCGGCATTCATCATCATTCTTCGCACCCGTCCAACCGGGAAGAAACAGCAGGTTTATATAAGCGCCGCGGTTTGTGAAGGCAGTCGCCGTCTGCGACACTGCAATGATTTTCTTGTACGGGAAATACTCGAAGACAATCATCGACAAGACAGCATCGTGCACTTTCTCGAGGAGGTCTTCCAGGTCCTTGAATAGATTTGAAGCAAATGTGGGATCGATCGGGAGAACAGCGGCAGATGCCTTCATGCTGCGGCGAAAGCCATGGGCCATACTATCATTAAGAAGCGTGTTGGCAGATGCGTATGGCATCACCCGTGTCGTATTTCCAAGGGGTTTAAGGCTGAACAGCGGCTCATAGAACCTCTTGGCCTCTTCCTCAGGCCCGTTGAATACTAGTAGAGTCAGGATAGCAGGCTGGTGAGTAGGAGGAGGGGCCGCAAAAGCAACCAGTACAATTCCTCTACCATCGCTGACCTCAAAAAGATGATTTGCAATGCCAATGACCTCAGCGATCTTTTCTTTCGGGAAAACAAGTATTCCACCAAAGAGAGGGTTCTTCTGTTCATGTGCTCGATAGGTGAAGGATGTGGCGACTCCTGTTAGCACGATCCCGGTCAGTATTCGTGGAAAAAAAAATCATAAGTAGGGCAAAGCTAGGGGATCCATTAGGAGCAGCATATAGCTCAACCTGTGGATTTACCTAGAGAACCAAAAGTTCACACTTACCAAATTTGAAACCTGCACCCCGCGCAGCCCAGAAAAGATCCGAATTCTGTGATTCAGACGCGGTCACAATTGTTCCGTCCGCAAGGACGAGTTCGACTTCGAGAATATTGTCGACCACCATGCCATGTTGACCCGTCAGGAAGCCATAGCCTCCGCCTAAAGACAGCCCTCCAACTCCTGTGTGATCCACAATCCCCCCAACTGCCGCAAGACCATATTTTGCCAGCTCAGAATTGACATCTGCCCACAAGGCGCCTCCTTGCACGGTCGCGGTCTTCTTTTCAACGTCGACATTCACGCCACGCATCTTTGAGAGGTCAATGCAAAGACCCCCATCCGTGGAAGAACTGCCGCTAGGAGAATGTTTCCCTCCAGCAACGGCCAACTCGAACCTTGTCTCTACGCTGAATTGGACGGCTTTGGAAACGTCTTCAGCAGTAGTCGGAAAGACGATTACGGCCTAGGGGAGACATCAGTAAGTGCACTTGACTCGGAGAGATTCACTCACAGCTGGTTTCTCCGCAGTGGCAGTCCAACGTTTGAGACTTTCTTCATAGTTGTCTGATTCCGGCGTCACGACTGCTGCGGACTCAGACAGCCTTGCCTTGAGATGTTTAATGCCTAATGCGCTTATGGAAGGCATTGTCCTTAAATGTCAATATGGACTTGGTCTTTGAGATTGTGTGCTGGGAACTCGGGATAAGAGGGGCTGTTATATCTTCGGCAACATAAAACGTCGTGTTACAGACCAGCACTCTGTATTCCGAAGCTTTCAAGTAGCTTACCACAAAGAAAGCGCAGGTATCCATAGGTTGTAGCACAGAAAGGGAAGCTGCGGGTCGTCTCACCAAGCTGGACAATCATGTCAGCGGGTGCTGGTGGTAACTTCCTCAACAACGATCACACCCTGGCGGTGGCAGGTGGGATCAGTAGGGTGTCTCGCGGTGGACAGAAAAAGCGGCACTAATTATTGCCCATTGAAAGTCCCACTCGGTGTGGCACATTCAGAATTAGTGCCGCTTTTTTTGTCCCCCAGGAGGGTGTCCCAACTTGTCCGACTTCTGTTATCGCCGTGCGGGTGACTACATTTGTCAAATTCATGGTCTACTTTTAAGCCCATTTTAAACAACACGGCAATGACTTCTCCATAAAATCGCTTGAGCTCCGCAACTTTAGAGCAATTCGAAGAAGACACAGAAAATGAGATATGAAAGTCGAGACACAGATTATGCACGTTGAAAGTGGTCATCGCCTCCGTGAACGAACGCCAATTCAGGAAATACTCGCAAGCCATAAGCCCATCTTTCCAAAGTTTCCTAGGCATCCAAAAGCAAATATCCCAGCTTCCAACATCACTCATAGTTGCCCTCGGCTCCCAATACCAACACCGAAAGAGATAACCCATATCATAAACTGCATAGAAAAGAAGCAAGGATCGGAAGGCAGTAAGCAGCAAAAATGTGCGAACTGAGCTGAGGCGGCCTAGTATTATCTAATGCTCTTATTAGATGTGGTCCTTCTCACGTACTCGGCCTGAAGCTGTTTCTCAGCATATCTCCTACTTGTACCCGGCAAAGTATTCGACCGATCCATCTTCTTCTTCAGCCCAAACCCGCCATCAACGCTCTGGCCTCTTCCACCATTGCGAACCCGTGATTCGGGTCTGGATATGGTCTCAAGCTTTTTTCTCTCTGCCGCTACTTCATCGACCATATCCACGATGTGCTCTCTTCTTCCGAAGCCGTTGGTATTTTCGCTCTCGACGGGAATGAGAATGACCATCCAAACTCCGACGCGGTCATCTGATCCCAGCAATGGCGTACATCTGATCCATCTTGATTTTGCCGCAGCAGACCCTCTGCCTTGTTCTCCTGCATGCGGGGTCGTTGGGAGCCAGAGGATTCTAGCAGTAGCCGCTGCTCCGTCTCGAAACGCTGCTTCAAGCGCAGATATCGTTTGTGATGGACCCCCGAGTTTCGAAAACAGATGTGTTCGTAGCATGCCGGGAAATCGCAAGGAGGGCGAGACGAATATAATTTGAAGCGAAGGATATGGTCTCACCAAAATATACTGTTGATGATCGGTCAGTAAAACCGCTCGAGCTGTGTGCAAGATCATACTCACATATTTGTAAGCCCCTGGAAGATCTCCTGTCGGGGTCCCATGGCCGATAGACAACTGCGAAGGATTCAACCCGTTTCCAAGTAACTCTTGACCACCAATGATCCTTCTTACTTGACTCCTGTTCTTAATGCTAGTCGGAATCCCCGATTTCAAAGAGCTGACATCTGTCGCATCATCTGCACCGCGCATATATTTGTTGACGACATCCGATTCGTCTTGGCTAAACATCATGCTGAGCTCCTGTAATCTTGCCAGCGAGTCTTTGAGTGGCACCCCTTGCGCTCCACACTGTCGATGTCCCGGTTCACCAGAGTTTCTTTTACCGTCAGGATCTTGCTTATCTCTTTGCAGCAGAGTTCTGAATGACTCGAGACCCATTCCCTCTTGCACAAGACCGGTAACATCTACTTGGGCACCAATATAATATCTGACGACCCCCTTGTCATCATATAGAGGTGCGCACATAAGTAGATTTACAAAAGGTGTTCCATCTCGGCGACTGAACTGTCAACGCTGTTCATATCTGTTCTTAGAAATGACCTACTAGTTCAAAATTATTTCATTCGACTCTCGGCCGAGTGAAACAGCGCGTGCTATTCTAAGCGTGCAATTCTTGTCCGTTGCCGGGCCCTGCAAAAATCTGCAGTTCCGATCGATGGCGTAGGTTGTACCGTACTCTATAAAAAGGCATTTAGCATTGTCTCATATCAAACCAATGATTGAAATGGTGGTCCAGAAGTTGCGTTTAAGAGTGGGTTTGTCAAGTCGTCACAAAACGACACAGCAGGTTTCTTCTTAGATAGACTCACGGGTGGTTCGATGAAACTCTGATCCATAATTAGTATAAGATATAAATTGATGGGCAAGATCTGAATATACGGACCTTCAGAGGCATAAATTATTGGATTATCATGAACAGACGGGTCCGTAAGACAGAAAACCTCAGCCAAATTTCCCACTAGGTCCCGTACAGCAGGTATCGCCTGTCCGGTTATATCCTTGGAGACGAGATCGCAGACAACTTCAACCAAATTATGCGTTATAAATGCAGGCAGAGCCTCTGAGCATAGTAACAGCAGCTCCCGGCTAGCATAATCCTCAAATCGGACATCCGCGCTACCTGCCTGCATCCGAGAAAACTTCGTGAAATCCGTGTGAGACGGCCACCGAATATTCCTTGCCACAGCATTGGCGTATTCAATTGCTTTGACAGCTTTCCGCATTTCCAAATATCTGATTAGAGTTGGAATTAAATGAGCGTTGTAACGATTTAGAAAAGCCGAAAATCTGTGGAAGAAGACGTGGTCGCCGAGTATCCAATTCAAATGCTCTACTGATACGAGACGCGCCATGATATCCTCGGTCTTGGCGTCGTTCATTGCTGGCGCTGGCGGGTGAAGGTCAAAGAAAGCAGATTCATCCGAGTCTGGCTCATGAGCGGTACCATTTATTTCTTTTGCCTTCTTTTCCCCCATTTTTAGAGAGAGTACAGCGCCCTCAAGATCCAAGGATGAAAGGTGAGGATTTGGGAGGAAATAAGGGGATGGAGAACGTAGTGTTGGACTACTGCCGACAAGTAACGGCGCCATCAAATAGAAAGGGAGAGTCGGACGTCCACAATCAGATTATTCGACAGAGCAAGATACTTTACGGCAGCTGGCCGACCGTCATCAACGCACAGATGTCAATCTGGAGGTTGGTATTGTGGGTCTGATATCTCCACTAGATCGGAGGAAAAATGCTCGTGAACACTCGCGATTGATGAAACCTTAAGATGAATTTATCCCGTTCAACGGTTTGCTGCGGCCACCAGGATATGGCTGATCCAAATCCACCGTAATCCATGAGGCAGTTATGGCAAGCTTGACCACTGAAGGAGAAAGATTTGAACTGCTTATCGAACATGAGACTCTCGGTCAGCCAGCCTCTACATGTTCTTTGATGACAGAGGGATCATAGGCAAAGAAATGAGGAGGCTAAAGATAACATGGGTAGCGCAATCGCGTTTTGGGAGGATGGAAACAGTCCATCATCGATTCATTGAAGAGGCGGCGATTGGTCTTGCCCCGCAGACCATGATTTCAACTAGGATGGCCCTTGCAAGTCTTGAAGGACCTGACTGTTGAACAGAATGTTCTTTTTGTAAATCCTTGCACCCACCAGCCGCACCACGATCCGGAGCGTGCTGAAGAATTCCGCGAGAGCCATGTGGGAAACCAGGTCCATGCTGACCAGGTTTAACAGGCGTGGAGTACCTTGCGTAGGTACCTTGCAAGACAAGACAGCCGTCCACATAAAGGATCAAGGTCACCAAAGAAGGGAGTCAACTGCGAATCTTAAAATCAGAACTCCCGCGCCAGTTATTGTTAAATTTTATCTTCTACATACCGTGGTGTTGAGTTAAGTACCATTATTTGTCGACGGCCACAGATACAAATGGAAGTCAAGCACTCGAAGGCTTAGCTGGGCTGTGTGGTTCTGGTGGTTGAGGCTGTTCTTCTGGAACTTGCAGATAAGCCTTCATCCTTTCTTCATTTTCGAATTCCCAAGAATCTACAGAGTCTGACAGGTTGCGTGCGCAATGAATTGGCCAGGCAAGCCCCCGGCTGGAATGCAATATTCCCCGCTGGCGAAGCCTAGCTCGGAGGCCCTGGACACATAAAAGGAAGCTTTTCTGAATCTAAGTTCCATACCGGGAAACAACTGGTCAATGAGCCGCAGTCGCACAATTTCCGGACGTTGAAATGTTTGATCGTCGATTGTGGAAGGACTAGAAGACCCGAAGACCCTGGGGATGTGGAGATGCGTCAAATGAACCAAGAGATAACGCTGAAATAAAAGTTGCAGAAGCAAATTCAAGGTCTTGGAGATGAGAGCGGATTATACCAGCCGAGGAAAGGGCGACGAGGGCCGTGCTCAAATCCATCATATTATGTGAAAGTAAACAAGGTACGAAGTACCAAATCAATACTTAGATATATACATGGATTGAAAATCAGATGCCAAAGCTCACAATATAAAGAAAAACCACCTGGGGAGAGGAGAGTGTGAAAAATAGGTATTCACGTGACATCTTTCAGCCTGAGGCTCCAACTAAATGTTTCCCTTTCAACCTCGTTATCCAGAACGCAATGCTCCTCCAGGTCCATAACCACCCACAATGGCAAAGAAAGGTACCTTCCACGCCCTACATCCCCCTCGTCGCATCAAAGCTAACCCAAAAACCAAACAGCCAAATCCCGCACGATAGCTGTGCGTCTCGTCTCTATGGCTCTGACCGGCTACTACAAGACCCTGATGCGGCCGCGCACACACCGACCTTTGAGCATGTTGAAGTATGATCCTGTTGGTACGTTCTATCTCACTCAAAATTCTTGAGGGCTGGGGAAAGGGTAAGCGGGAAGGCGACGAGATTAGGAGTGAAAGTTGCGACTTGGGCGAAGGAGTGGTGGTCATTGGGTTGGAACAGTTACTAATTTGCGTTTCTGTAGTGCGAAAGAAGGTGTTATTCTTGGAGCAGAAGCGTGGAGGGAAATAAAGGGCGAATCGTCGAATACAATGCTTGACTCGAGAAATACAAGTGCGGGGAATTTGAGAGAAGAAAGGATGCCGCGCGTAGAAGTGCTGTGTTTCTCGCGAGCTGTACAACTACACAGTGTTAAGATGATGCATGGGATGGCGTTCGGAAGCATGCTAAATTGAGACATTTGAATGAGGAGCTACAATTGTATTTGAGTATTATGCTCCATGTAGCAATATGGCGATGCTGGTCGGCCAGACATAGCAAACGATGGCTAAATATTGAAGCTCGATAACCATATCCCCCCTTCATAAGCAATACATTGTGCCATTTCCTTCGTTCTTCTACTCACTAATAGATGCTAACAAGTCCAGCTTCGCTATCATAGCGAACAGTGCACAAGACAGCCACATATAGCCACATTCATACTCATAACATGCATTGAGTTGGACAAGGGGTAGAAGTAGCAATGAACACCCCTATAAGTATAGCTACATTCGCTTTCATCTGGAGTCTCGAAGAATATGACAGGGACTCAGCCGTCTGCAGTAAGAGCCATCATCTACGGCCTTGCGAATCGGCGATGACTCGGTTCGAAGCTCCAGGAGGCAAAGAAACTCGCTTTGCTCGTTGGCCAGATGTGTCAACACCTTCGAAGCTTCTCTTGTGGGCCCCTGCTGGAAGTTTCGGCAGAGGTGAAACGTGTGTACCGTCGGCAGGTTGCTTTGAAGGGGTCCGACTTGACGCAACAGCCTGGCGTGTGTTGCTTGAAGTGCCAGCTCTAGCATTCGCACTGATTCCTGATGCCATTCGATTTTGGCCCTTTACTTTCGGTTGTCGAGTCTGGCTTTTATTCGTTCCAGAGGGCTTATTCTGCAACACAGATACTGGTACCGGAGACTGAAAATACGACGATGGTCTGTCGTCAGACATGCCGTGCGTAACCGGTGCATTTGAGACTGGGCCGGCCTGTGGGTTCTTTAGAGCACTCTTTAGTGGCATTGAAGCTCTTCGACGGCTGGATTCTTGTTCTACGGTGGGAGCCTTCGTCTTCGCCTTCTTGACTTTCGGGCCAATGGGAATCTCATCAACGTCCGAGAATTCCTGATCTTTGAAAGGATCTCGATCCAAGTTTTGCTGTGAGTCTGGGACAACCTTCTCAGACCTGCTGATATCACCGTGTTCATCGCGGACATGCTTCGCAGTTACAGCCTTGTCCTTTCGTACCCTCTTGTATGTCTCATCAAGTTGCTCTTGTGTATTTACGAACTCCATCTGGTCGACTACCGGCTCAAAGTCCGTGAGCGGGCTCTCACCGAATGGTGTAAATGACGAGAATGGCTTGATTGCACTAGAGGCCACTGATGCAGCAGAAGTCTGATCGATAGCAGAATTTCTGCTTGGTGGTGCACGGAAACGCGGATCTGAGATCTGACTGAAAAGCATCTCGCCGTCCTCATTTTGACCATAGGGATCGAGGTTATTGTCTCTACGAGATGATGCCCGACGCGAAGGGGCACGGGATCCCGAGGGTTTGGATGTAGATTGAGTATTACTGGGTGTAGCTCCAGGCTGCTGGGATTGGTAGGGGTTACTACTCTTGCGATTCGACACGCGACGAGAGCTTGGAATGGAGGGCCTTGGATGAGTGTCGGACTGTGCTTCCAGGAAAGACTTCGGTGTAGTTGTAGATTGGTCTCTTCCGTTGAGGTCCCGCTTCATCGCAGCGCGAAGCATCTGCTTTGGATTGCCAATGTGTCCTCTTATCAGGATGTCATCTTCCTGGCTGCCCGTGACAAAATCAGGCTGCGAAGACGAAGATTGGGATCCGATCTTCTGCTTGTGGCGTTGAGAAGGCTGTATTTGCTGCGTGGTATCTCTGTGAGTGGGTTCGTTCCGAGCTAGTCCGTCCTTTGCTAAATAATGAGACTTCTGCAGCGACGCTATCTGAGCCTGTAGGCTGGAATTCTGTTGCTCTAGCATGCCCTTTTCCTTCACGAGGACATCCACCTTTGAATTGGTGGCTAACTCGAGCTGCTTGCGGAGAGTAGCCACTTCCTCCTCTTTTTCACTGTTTGCCTTTTCCAGTGCCTCTTTCTGCTGGGCAACCTGCTCAACAGTCTCAACCTTCTTTTTTAATTCGCTTTGTTGCTTTTGATACTGCGCTCTCTCCTCCTGATGCGACTCCAATTTCCGGAGACTTTGTTCAATCTGAGTCTGGCCTTCAAATACGGTCTCGAGGTCTCTGCAGGTCGCAGTTCGCGTTGTTTCAAGATGACTCCTGAGTTCTTGAATCTCACAGGCGGTTGATCCCAGTTCTCTATGCACTCTCTGGTCTCGCTCTTCCCAGCCGGAGCATTGCTCTTCTAAATGCCTCAGGAGCGCATCTTGAAGGAGGCTCTGCTCTTTGTACGAAGCGTTCTTAGCTCTAAGGGTCTCCGAATTGGCATGAGAAGAGGCAATCTCATTCTGAGCTCTTTGCAAATCTTCCTTCGCAGTCTTCAATTCGGCTTCTACCTCGGAGAATTTCTGCCTCAGGGTATTCACCTTGGAATCAAATTTCATTTGCATCGCCTTTGTGGACGATTCGGAAAGCTTAGCAATCTTCTGAGCCTCCTTCTCTACTAGCTCTTTGCGAGCATCTTCGTACTTGTTTTTTTCTTCGTCGAAAGCGTCGATGCGAGCTTGCGCATGCTTGAGATCATCTTCTAAAGATCGCATATTTTCTGTTGTGCTGGAGACACTCTCTCGGGCTAACTTCAATTCCTCTTTGGTCCTTGCTATATCTTCATTGGCATTATTCAATTGGCTGATGAGGTTTGAATTTGCATTCTCCAGGTCTTGAACCTTGGCAACTAATCGTGGATCTTCTTTTGGAAGTGTTTGGAGAGCGGTGAGCTGCTCGGATTTGGACGCCAGCTGTCCGCGGCAATTACTGAGATCTCTCTGAGATTCCTGGAGCTGGTTGGAAAGGTGCTGGAGTTCAAGTTCATGTGCGGTCTTCTCCGCAGCCAGAGTTACATTGCACTCTCTGAGTTCAGAAATGCGGTCGCGGAGACCATTTTGAGTTTCAGTATCAGCGTTGAGCTGGACAACGCGTTCTTTGAAATCTTCCAGTAGCTTATTCAGTGATTCTTGGACAGATTTTCCGTTGTTATCTGACGTCTGAAGTTTGCTTTCAATTCTTGGTAGGCTCGTTAGTGAATCCAATTTCACGGGTAGGATCTACTGGTCTTACCTGACGCACATGTCCTCGATGAGTTTAATCAAGGATGATGGTGCTTGCGCCTCGTGAGATTTCAGCTCTTTAAACAGACACATAGCTTCTTCAAGCCTTAAGAAGTCAGCAGGGAAAAGTAAAATAAGTGAAAGGGCAACTTACTTGGTCTGAGTCGTGGTTTCCAAGGCTAGGAGCTGAGCTAAAGCACCCTCGTCTTTGGGAAACTGCTTGAAGACATCGCTAGGTACATCTTTCAGAAGTTTCATGAGCTCCTTGTGGGCTTCCAGCTGCTTTGTGAGTTGAGTGTGAAGTTGATCCGAGTTGTGCTGTGCACGTGATAGCTCTATCAGATTCTTCTCGAGGTCTTTCTTGAGGAGGTCGTTGGTCCTCAAAGCTAGGATTATTAGCATCGAAGGCAAGAGTACTGCGGCAATATACTTACAGTCTTTCAATTTAACCTCAACCTTCTGTTTTGCCATTGCATCTGGTTTCTGGATCAGCTGGTGCTGGCAAATATATTCAGTCAACGTACCTTCTTTGAATTTCTGCGCAGTCTCTTCTGCTGCAGCAACTCTAGCAAGCAAAGTTTTGTCCGCCTTCACCAGCTGATCAGCGTCTGAGCGCATTTTTTTGATTTCCCGAATTTTAAGAGTCATCTGATCCACCACAGATTGTTGCTGGTGGGTCGAGTACACCTCGATGGCTTTAGCAGATATCTGCTGCATTTCCTTTGCCTCGTCTAACAGCAGTCTCTGCGAAATGACAACCTTGTTCATATGATCTTTGTATTGAGCGTGGAAAGTTCCGTACTTCTTCAACTTTTGGGAGAGATCCTTCTTCTCGACTTCTAAAGCTTCAATTCTCTTCTTCCTTTCCTCACCAAGATCATTGAGCTTCTTGATTTCTTGTTGCTGGGACTCTACAAGCTCCATTCGGGAATTATGATCCCGCAACATGGATTCATATTCATACATCTTGGCAATGAGCACTCCGAAGCTGCTGGGAGTAAGTGGCTGCTTCTGTTTATCTTGTCGTTAGTAGTTTGCGGATTTTTAAGAGAGTAACACTAACGTTGCCAGAGACACGCACTGGTGTGAATACTTGGGGGAATGATATGGACTCGGCTTGCTGAGTGACAATTGCAGTTGCCGTGCTGGTTTGGGGAGCCTCACACCGTTGATTCTCATGTAATTTGTGTACTCTTGTGGTATGCTTTGGTCCCAAAACATTGTGCTCAAGAATACCTCTTGGTTCCAACTGACATTGGCTCAGGGGTCGACTCATAGGAGTGCTAATGTTGCTTCGCGCAGATTGGGGACGAACCCCTGTAGGAGTTTGTGATGAACCTCTTGGAGGGGGCTGGAGAGGAACGTTATACGCCACTGCGCTGCTATGTCTAGCATTTTCGGCTTGCAATGAGTTCTGCTGTAGGTCCAGTCTATGTTGTTGAGGAGTATTTGCGTTGCTTCGTGCAACGGCATCAGCACCTTGATTCTGATATTTCGTCGTCTGTAAATTTGTGGTTAGCTGGCAGCTTATGAAGCGTGGCTATAAGTCACTCACTGCATCTAGGATTGTATGAGGAAGAGACTGCTTGAGAATTCTCATTAGCCTCAGCAAATATATATGTAAAGCAATTTGCTCTTACATTGCGGGGTGCCATTTCGCTATTTTCTCTTAGATGTGTATTGTCTGTGAGATTAGGTTCATTACATGTTGCTTGTTGTGTCCGCTGACCCATGGAGGAAGTTCGATCAATGGTTGGGTTGTTATGATCTACCGGAATGATTGGGGGCCTAGCTTGGCGAACATTTGGCAGGCTTTCTGGAAATGGAACACTTGAAACTCTGGATTTGGGGACCTTTGAAGGTTCTGTAATATCTTTTGTAGAATTAGAAGCCTTACGTTGAGATCGGAGGTTACTAGAAGTGCGTTGCACATCTGGAAATGGTGCCTTAATCCACTTCCTGTAGATTGGAACTATTAGCTCACAAACATACGGTGATTGTGCCTACATGGGCTTACTCACTTATTTGTTGGTCTAAAGAGTGTTCTTGAGACCGGAGTCCCTGGTATACTTTGGCTTACCATCTGCAGGCCGACTGGCTTGGAAGGTGTATCTCGTTTGAGCGGGGTTTGATCTGTGCATTCTTTGGTTTGTTGAATAGGACCTGGCACACGAGATTCTGTTGAGATAGCCGGTGCATGCAGTTGATGAAGACCGAAGCTCGAAGGTTCCCCTTGCGGTGGCGGATTTTGACGACTCTCGGCGGGTTGTCCGGTGTGCGGAGCCGAATTATTAAGGGTTCGGACAGAGTTAGGTGGCTCATTGTGTCGAAGACTCTGGGTGTGCAAATCTTGCTGAGCAGCAGCACTCATCTCTGGAGGGGTCGGTTCTGTTACTGGCTATTTGTTAATTATGCTATGTAGGGCTTTTCAAGTACTTACCTTGTGGTTTAGATATAGGATGTATTGGAGTGTTATCTTGCGGCAGGGTCGGCTTAGGAGTCTTGTCGACATTCTTTTGTCGAATATGGGTATAATTTCCAACGACCGGGCCTGGCTTGCCGAATCTGAAGCCTTCGGTGGGATCTGAGTCGACGATCTCAGGCTTCTTGATAGGGACCGTCACAGAACTGAGAGCCTCATTTCCAATCGGTGGTGGAAGGGGTTTGATTGCCTCAGCGTGGGGCAGATATTCGTCCGTATCTGGAGAGAACGTAGAATTTGGCAAAGGCTGAGGTTGAGTCTCGAATGCTTGCGTATCCCGTTCTAGATTCTCGAATTGAGTTTCTGGTACCTTTGATCCAAGGCTGTCGTGTAAAGACTGGGTTTCTGGCTCTATAGAGACATATTGAGTCTCATCAACTCTGGAGGTATAACTGTCTTGGCCTGTTTCGAGGCTGTTAGACTCAATTGCGGTGTCATTGCTGTAAGCTTGCTGTGTCTCCTTGACGCCGATTTGAGTATCGGGTAGTTGTCGGACATTTTCATCAACGTCACTCAAAGGCGGCGACGAATAGGGCGGGAACTCAACGTCCGGTTCCACAATTTGGCTCTCTTCAATGTCTGGGTCAGGCATTCTCCTTCACGCAGGTAGGCCTACTCGCAGGCAGAGAAAGGGGCAAAAAGGCGTTCGGGGATCAACTCAAGGAGTGCTACCTCACGGCGAACATCTCCAGGAGCGACCAATCTGATGCAAGTTGATGGACGCAGAGGGCTTTGGAGATGGAGGAAGAAGAACAGTGATGATGCTGATGAAGGAAGAAGGTGAAGTTGGGAGAGTTCGGCAACTTGAAGCAGAGCGAGGGACATCGTGAGCTCAACTTGGAAGGGGCATCCTCGCGTGCCTTCTACACTGGAGACAGCACGCAACAACGACATTTGAGAGGCAATTACTATGCAGGGAAGAAGTCATTGCGAATTTCATAAGGATAACTATCACATGGCATGCTACAACCTGAGAACCAAAATATGAATATTTGAAAGTCGTCGAGCAGGTACTGAGAAAAGAAGTCGCCAAAGCATTTCTGTTACTACGATGAACAATCATATGGCATCAAGCCTCCGAAGCTTTTCGATAATAGAACGGAAGGCAAGATAGCCGTTTGAGGTCTATAATTGTTCATTCGAAATTGAATTGCAGACTGAAAAGTGGGGAAACCGGCTTAATTTGCTCACTGAAACCTACCACGGATAAACACTCCGCAAGCTCACGGGACACAGGACGTGGTATTCCCTGATATCTCTTCATGTCGTGATTCATTAATTTCGAAGCAACTTGTTGAAGATCTATTTCCAGCACGAGATGAAGATGGAGGTCAAAGAAGAGGCCTGCCTGAGTGAGTGTTCCGGCACAGCGGTAAGTGCTGCGCCGGACGGCCATCATAGGGCCGGTCTGAACTCGGACATCTAAAGAGCTGGGGAAGTCAGCGTCTTCAACGAATACCTTGGCTGTTCCCTTGGGGGTGCGGGCAGCCGTGACTATTTGTGGATTTGCGGGGTTGTTTCCTGTCAGTGCGAGAGACAATTTGGCCTGCTTCTTGCGATGCTTGTGACGAGCCTCCGAGCTGCATATCCTGTATGTGGAGCCAAGGCTGCTCGTCCGTTATCGTTGACCGAAGATTCGCGGTGAGAGGCTGCCCAGGCTGTCATCAAGGGTGTATTACAGAGCATTGCGGCGCGTAGCAACACGTCCCAGCACGCGCAGAGCATTTCTTCAGTGCTGTACTGTATCCCAGCCCGCCAACAAACACGGCACGAAACTGAGCGCGCCAAGTCTGTCTGAGACTGCTGGGGCCACGACGATGATGTAAATAGCCTCACAGAGATGAAGGGAGATTGCGGAACCTGTCGCATTGCCGTTCGAAGCCATC